>Ga0105048_10004792_pt1 | contig 21962 bp, 17 predicted proteins | sample MAT05_FD_78382 | JGI IMG/M metagenome (GOLD analysis project Ga0105048, IMG submission 78382) | Freshwater microbial communities from Lake Fryxell liftoff mats and glacier meltwater in Antarctica - MAT-05 | ecosystem: Environmental > Aquatic > Freshwater > Ice > Liftoff microbial mat | place...
AGCCGGATTTTAACGCAAAGGCGCAAAGACGCAGGGACGCAAAAAAAGAAATCCGATTTTTTGCGCCTTTGCGTCTCCGCGCCTTTGCGTTGAAATCTGGGCATTTCAACCTGTTCGGTGCTCTAGGGGGGGTGGGGTGCTGCTGGTGCTGGCCACCGGGGAAGCCAGCGGCGCCGTCGTCGGTCGAGAAGCTATGCCGAAGCCCGGCGGCGTCCGCGCTCGCGATGCCGCCGCCAGGATACGGGCTCGGGCGCTGAGGTGCGCGCGGTTGACCGAGCCGCCCTGCCACCCGGCTCAGAGAAGGCGGCGTCCATGGACGCGGCGGTGCTTGCCGGCTGGCGTCCATGGACGCGGGGGCGCTTGCCGGCTGGCGTCCATGGACGCGGGAGCGCTTGACGGCTGGCGTCCATGGACGCGGGGGCGCTTGACGGTGGGCGTCGGTGGACGCGGGCGTATGGCGGCGCTTTGCCGGGTGGGGACACCCTCCGCTGGCGGCTAGGCCAAGCAAGGCCGATCCGGCAAGTACGCGCTCGTCAGCGCCCTCGTCCCGCGGAGGCTACCGGCAGCAAGATCACCCGAACGAGCGCCCGGACCTCGCGCACGTTGTCGTTGCGGCACACCTCCGCCACAGCGACGATGTCGCGCACGCGCTCGGCTCCTGCCCGAGCCGTGGCCCGCTCACGCCACGCGCGAACGCGGGACTCCGTGCCCGCGCGAAAGGCGGCGCCTCCGATGTCCGCGCGAGGTGCGCGAGGATGACCACGTAAACCTCGCGCTCGGAGATGTCAGCCACGATCGCTCAAAGGCCGCCCCACGGGCAGGCCAACACATCCACCAAGTACGTACGACGAAGCAGCTGCGCTCGAGACGAACGGCGACGCGCCGCCCTGCGCCTCCTTCGTCGTCGCTCGCTTCTTCTTTTTGCGCACGCGCCGCGTTGTCGTCGGCGCGCCGGGTCTCGCCACTGGACCGCTCGGCACCCGCTGCCGCGCGCCACGCGCGAGCGCGGCGCAAACACGCCGGACAGGCTCCGGGAGCGGGTAGCGAGGCGGGGGTATCCGACTCGATATCCTCGCAAGACATTGCACCTTCGTCATCACGAGGTGGGTCGCGCCGTTGCGCCTTGGCATGCACCGCAGATACGCTATCCGGCCGTCAGGTAGGATCGAGAGCAGGTACGTGCTTCCGAAAAGGGACAGCTGCATGCACGCTTCGAGCGGCGAGAGCTCGGGCGCTTCGTTCGAGCGCTCTTCCGCGGCGCGCTCGCCCCGGAGGCCGCGACGGCGCAACCAGCGTCACATGCGCTTTTCGACGCGCGCAGCGACGGCGGCGATATCGGCCACCGCGGCGAGGCCAGCGCGCGGGGCCTTCGCGAAACACGAGGGCGCCATCGTCGCCCGCGCGCGTAAAGACCCCGTCGGGCACGATGACGTGAAAGTGCATAAAGCAGCCCAGCGCCCCGTTGAAACGCTGCACGAAGGTGACGGCGCCCGTCTCGCCATGTACGTTCGCAGCGCGCTTTTGCCAGCGCGCGATTTCCTCCACGAAGAGGCGGCTCTGCGCGGTCAGCGCGTCCGGCCGGAGCGCGTGTACGCGGCGGACTTCATGGGGCGCCGTCAGCACCCATTGCCGCACCGGGACGTCCGGTGGCACGTGAGCTTTCAGGCTGGGCCGCCCAGGATCGCGCGGCCATGAACCTCGACGCCGCGCGCGGGGTGGCCATTCGCGAGTTTCCGCTGCGCGCCGGCTACGGGTTCGCCGACTACCTGCTCTATGTCGACGGGCAAGCTGTCGGCGTGATCGAGGCCAAGAAGGCCGGCTCGACGCTCACGGGCGTGGAGGTGCAAGCCGAGAAGTATGCCGCCGGCCTCCCGGACTACGTTCCCGCCGCGGTGCAGCCGCTCCCGTTTCTCTACCAGTCGACGGGAGTCGAGACCTTCTTCACCAACCGCCTCGATCCCGAGCCGCGCAGCCGTCGCATCTTTCACGTCCACAAGCCGGAAACGCTGGGCCGATGGCCCAAGGCGGGCCCCGTCGGTCTGCCGCTCCTCAACGGCGAGTCCGATCCGCAGAGCGAACGCCCCGCTTCGTTTCGTGGCCGCCTGCGCACGTTCCGTGGGAGGCCCGCCCCACCGCAGGCGCTACGGCTCGCGATAAAAGCGCGGCACGCGGCGGGAGATGCGGGTCAGCACCTCCCACGGGATCGATCCAGTGTGCGCCGCGATCTCCGCGGCGCCGATCGCGTCTTTCCCCAGCGGCCCCTCTTGCGGGCCGAGGACCACGACCTCGTCGCCGAGCTTGGCGCCGGGGATGTCGGTGACGTCGACCATCGTCATGTCCATGGAGATCGTGCCGGCGATCGGGGCGCGGCGACCGCGGACGAGGACGTGGCCGCGGTTGGAGAGGAGGCGGCTCAGCCCGTCGGCGTAGCCCATCGGCACGGTGGCGATCAGGCTCGGGCGCTCGGCCTGCCAGGTGTGGCCGTAGCCGATGCGCTCGCCCGTGGGGATCGATCGCAGCGCCACGATCTCGGTGAGCACGCGCATCACGGGCTTGAGCTCGGGGACGCCCGCGGCCTCGGGCGTCGCGGCGTCGAACGGCGAGACGCCGAAGAGCGCGATCCCGGGGCGGACGAGGTCGAAGCGCGCTTCGGGGAGGCGGAGCATCGCCGCGCTGTTGGCGGCGTGGCGGACGCGCGGCACGAGGCCGTGCTGGGCGGCGCGCTTCTCGATCGCGCGGAAGGCGCGGAGCTGCGCGTCGGTCGCGGCGACGTCGGAGTCGGCGCAGGCGAAGTGCGTCATCAGCCCTTCGAGGCGGACCTCGGGGTGGCTCGTCAGCGCGTCGAGCACGGCGTCGAGCTCGGCGGGCGAGGCCCCGAGGCGGCCCATGCCGGTGTCGACCTTCACGTGGACGCCGATCGGCGCGTGCCCTTCCGCGCGCGCGAAGGAGGCGATGCGCTCGATCTGCCCCGCGTCGTAGACGACCGGGAGGAGCTCGTGCGCGAGGATCTCTTCCAGCCCGTCGAGGCGGCTCCCGTAGTAGCCGCCCATCACCAGGATCGGGAGGTGGATCCCCGCGTCGCGCAGCTCGACCGCCTCTTCGAGCAGGGCGACGCAGAGGCCGGTGATCCCGGCGCGCTCCAGCGTCCGCGCCACCGCGGGCGCGCCGTGCCCGTAGGCGTCGGCCTTGAGCACGCCCCAGATCTTCGTGGGGTTCGCGGCGCTGGGGCCGACGCCCAGCGAGCGCTCGAGCGCGCGGAGGTTGTGCCGGAGGTGCGCGAGGTTGATCTCGGCGCGCGTGGGGCGGACCGCGTCGGCAGGCGCGGCGCGGCGCGGCGTCTGGATGCGCGGCGCGCCGCCTTCGGACACCGGCGCGGGGGCGATCGATCCGGCCGCGGAGTCCGCCGCGCGACGGCCCTGGGGAGCGCTCGGAGGCATGGACATGGCGATAGTCCTACGCCGGAAGCACCGTCAAGATCCCCGTGAAGGCCGAGGATCGCCGGGCGGCCCTCGCTGTCCCTAGAAGCAGCGCTTCATGCAGCGCTTGTACTTGCTGGAGCAGCCCTTGTCGCAGGGGGCCGTCTTGCATTCGCTGCGGCAAAACGCCCACGTCTGCTCGCAGTCGGCGGCGCAGTCGGCGGCGGGCGGCGCCGCGTCGGGCCCGGCGTCCGCTACCGCAACCTGGGCTGGCGTCGGCGTCGGCGTCGTCACCGGGGCCGCGCCGGCGTCGGCCGCGGCCATCAGCATCGGCGGCGGCGCGAGGGCGCTCGTCGGCTCGAGCCCGGACAGGCTGGTGGGCTGGCTGTTCCGCACGTCGCCCTCGTCGAAATCGCTCGAGCCGCTGAGCTGACGGTCGCGGAGCGCGGCGTACTCGATGCGGTCACGCGTCTGGCCGAAGGTGTAGAACTCCCGCCACTCGTCCCAGCAGATGCGCCGGATCGTCGGCTTCATGTCGGCCCGCGAGTCGAGGGCCATGCAGTGCTCGAAGCGCACGTCGCCCTCGTACACAGCCTGGATGCTCGCGCCGCAGGAGACGCCGCCGAGCCCGAGGAGCGCGGCGGTGAGGAGGCGAGGAAGAACGGGGGAAGCTCGGCGCACGCGGGGGCGAGTCTAGCTCGACCGCGGCGATCGCGGCGGCCAACCGTCTCGGCTCAGCGACAGCCCTGCTTCTGCATGTTCTGGAGATCTTCGATGCAGGCCGGAACGAGGTCCTTCGTCAATTTGCACTTTCCGAGCTGACCGAAGACCCCGCACGCGGGGACGTTGCCTTTCCAGGCCAGGGTGACCTGGTCGCAGTTCAGCACGTTGCCGCAGATGAGGACGCCCTTGATCTCGAACGTCTGCGCGTCGTCACAGTCGTAGTCGTAGTCGTTCGTCGAGCCGGGGACCCTGTCCTTGAAGAACTTCGTTTGACCCGTGTGAACAAGGAGCTCGTGATCGTTGCAATCAGTGCCTGGGGCGCACGAGGTGGCTAGCACTTTGTCGTCGTCGCAGTCGCAGACGACGTCCGCGCCGATGCACGTGACGCCGGTCCCGCTGCTCGACGCCGCGCTGCTCGACGCCGCGCTGCTCGACGTCGCGCTGCTCGTACTGCCCGCGCTGGTGGTGCTCGAGGCGCCGCCGCCGCCGGCCGATCCGCTCGACCCACCCGCGCCGCCGGCGCCGCTGCTGGTGCCGGACGGCAAGGGGATGTTGTACGTGGGGAAGCTGCACGACGCGGCCGCGGCCACGCTCGCGATCAGGATCCCCACGAGCTTCGCGCCGACATTTCGCTTCGTCATCAGAACCTCACCTCTGCCCAAAGACGGCCCCCACCTGGGAGCGGAGAGAGACGACCTTCACCGCGCTCGCGGGCGCCGACGCTGCCGGGCTCGGGCGCGACGTGGAGATCACGTGAGGCGTGGCCGAGGGGATCGACAGGGGCGCGACGCTGGGCGGGGGCGGCGCGAGGATCAACGAAGCGGACGGCAGCGGCGGCGCGGGCAGCGCGGCGACCTCCGGCCCTCGCAGAGCGAAGAACACGACGAGCGCCACGACGAGGATCGCGCTCGCGACGAGGAGAGGGAGCACCTTCGCCGACGAGCGCCGACGCGCGGTCAGCGCGCGAAAAACCACCGCGAGCTCGCGCGCTGACCGCGCATCGGCCACCTGATCGAGCACGTCGGCGAAGCGCTCGGGCGTCATCGGCCCGCGTCGCTCGATCTCGTCTTCCAGCGTGTGCCCGTTGATGAGCTCCATCACCAGGTAGGGCACGCCGTCCTGCTCGCCGGCGTCGTGCACGGCGACGACGTGGTGGGTCTTTGCGGAGATCTTCGCCGAGATCTGCGCCTCGAAACGGAACCGCTCCAGCGCATACGGCGCGGTGCGCGCGTCGCTCGCGAGGGCCGCGTCGACGAACTTGATCGCCACTGAAGAGCGGAGCCCCTCGTGCTGCGCGGCCCACACCTCGGCCATGCCCCCGCGCGCCAGGGAACGCTCGAGCCGGTAGCGTCCGGCGATCGTCATCGCCAGGAGCGAAGCGCCCCCGCATGGGCGCCGGTCGATTCAGGAGAAAGGTTCAGCGCTGGTCATCGGGCGACGGAGAAGCTTTCTACGGAACCACCGATATTACTTTACGTTAGGGGGATCTTCACGACCGAACGCGGGCAGCCGCGAGCGGGCCCCCGCGCCGGTTGATCTTCCTCCGGGGATCCCGTAGGCTCCGCGCCCCTTTCCCACCGGAGCCCGGTTTATGTTTCTGATGCTGTCCAAAAGCCCCCGCAAGACGAACCGCACGAAGACGAAGCGTCTCCGCGCCAAGCAGAAGGCGAAGAACCGCTCGCGCCGCAACCGGATCTACGTTCGTTCCTAGGCTGCAGTCTCGGGGCCGGGCGGGATCACACCCCGTCCACCCACGCAGAGCCGCTCCGTGACGTGGGCCTTCGGGCCTGCTCCAGAGCGGCTTTTCGCGTTCGAAAAGAAAAAAGCGAGAGGGCGAATCAGGCGATGGCCTGGATCCACTCTCCCGCGAAGCCGAACGGCGCTGCCCCCCATCCCGATGGGGGCGCCGGAGCTTACGGCCCGCCCCTCTTCAACTCTGTCAACACGAGCTTGGCGACGGCCTTGAGCGTGTCGAACACGCCGACGCCCGTCCGCGCGACGCCCTCGAAATCGGGCACGTTGGTCGGGTTGAGGAGCTCGCGCAGCTCCTCGACCGTGGCGATCTCCGGGAGATCGCGCTTGTTGTACTGGACGACGTACGGGACCTTATCGAGCGAGTAGCCCTGCTCGGCCAGGTTCGTCCGCAGGTTCTCGACCGACTCCTGGTTCGCCTCGATGCGGCCGACCTGCGAGTCGGCGACGAAGACGACGCCGTCGACGCCCTTGAGGATCAGCTTGCGGCTCGCGTCGTAGAAGACTTGACCAGGCACCGTGTAGAGGTGGAACCGCGTCTTGAAGCCGCGGATCTCGCCGAGCGCCAGCGGCAGGAAGTCGAAGAAGAGCGTGCGGTCCGTCTCGGTCGCGAGGGAGATCATCTTCCCCTTCGCGTCCGGGTTGGTGCGCTCGTAGATGTACTGAAGATTCGTCGTCTTCCCGCAGAGACCGGGGCCGTAGTAGACGATCTTGCAGTTGATCTCGCGCGCCATGTAATTGATGAAGCTCATCGCGCGCTCCTAATCGTTGAAGAGGTTGTCGATGTCTTCGTCGGTGATCTCGGCGAACGGCGAGTCGGCCCCCGGCTCCTGGACCTTCTTCAGCAAGGCTTCGAAGATGTGGTTCAGCTCTTCGCTCGCCTTGCGCACGCGGAGGCGCACCAGGCCGAGGCTCGACTTGGAGTCGAAGATCACGACCAGGATCACCCGGTTGCCGACGAGCTGGATGTGGATGTTCGCCTTTTCCCCTTCGTGGAACTGGGTGGCGAACTCGTTCTCCTTCAGCAGCTTCGCCATGCCCCCGGTCGCGGCGATGTTGCCGGCCGTGAGCGACGCGAGCGACGTCGTGTCGAGGTTGTCGACGTCGCCGCTCGCGGCGATGAGCTGGCCGTTCTTGTCGACGATGAAGACGACCTTGGCGTTGGCGTCCTTGACGAGGCGATCCACGACGTTCTGGATCTGATTGAACTCCTCCTCGTACATCACCATCTGCGGGTTGACCATCGTTCCTCCGCCAGCACGTCCCCCGTCAGGGAAGCCAGCCGTAACTGGATTGTGGGCCGCTCGCGGCTCCAACCTGATGTGGACCTGGGACCAGCGGATTTGCTGGGACCAATGCGCTCGCTGTTGTCAGTGCCTACCGAATCGAGAAGACCTTGAAGACCGCCGGGCGCCCGCGAAGCCGGGGGGCCCCGGGGCATCCGCAGACGGTTCTATCCGAAGCGAGGCTCGGGGTGAAGGGGCTTGGGTCCCAGGTTTGTCGGCCCGGGCTCAGGACTGGGCCGGCTCGCGGCCGGCGCGGGCGTGGCGGCGGGAGATCAGGTCGAACCCGCGGTAGCCCTCGAGCAGCTCGGCCCGGCCGGGGAGGTGCTCGCGGACCAGGTCGAGGAGGCCGCCGCCGTCGATCAAATCCACCGGGGCGGGGCTCGAGCGGATGCCGGCGTGGGCCTCCTCGGTGAAGCCGGAGAGGGCGATGTAGATGCCTTTCAGGGCGCCCATGTCGCCTCGGACACCTTCGGCAAAGGAGAGGACGTCGACCGCGTCGACCTGCCCCGTGAGGACCGGCGTGGCGTGGAGGAGGATGCGCCCGCCCGAGAGCGGCTTCGGATCGCGGGCGGTCACGTCGAGCACGCCGCCCGTCCCGGCCGAGGAGAAGACCGTCTCGAGGCCGAGCGCCTCGAGCAGATCCTTCACCACGTCGATGAACTCGTCCGCCGTGATTTCAGGGCGATTGTCGAGCTTTTGCCCGGCCTTGAGGCTCTCCACCCGCGGCACGTTGGGCGAGAAGCGGGCGATGAGGAAGATCAGCCCGAAGCCCGCGATGAGCGGGAGCATGAAGACGAGAAATATGCCCATGGAGTTGTCCGAAGAGCGGCGCGGGGCCGTCACCGGGGCGCGCATCCTAGCGCAGGAGGTGGGCTCGGGGCTCGTGCGCCGACGTCTCGGAAGCTTGACCGTCGCGAGCCGCCACGGGATATGCGGGCCCGATGAGATCGCGCGGATCGTTCCAGGGCGTCCGGGTTTTTGGAGGGGCAACGCTGGCGCTCGGCGTGGTGGCCCTGCTGCCCGGTCACGCGGGGGCGGAGGTCGGGGCCATCCATCCCGGCCTCGCGCGCGCCACGACGGCCGCGCGCGAGGCCAAGGGAGCGGAGGTCTACGCGTCGCTGCGCGAGATCTGGCGGAACTGGGACCGCGCGGATCCGACGCAGGTGGAGGAGGCGATCCGATCCGTGGCCGACAGCGCGTCCGCGCCCGCCCCGGTGAAGGCCTACGCGCGGCTGCTCACCGCCTACGCGCGCCGCCGCAGGGGCGACCTCGACGGCGCCGTGAAGACGATCGAGTCGCTCGGGTTCATCGGCCGATGGATGACGCTCGGGCCGTTCGACAACGAGAATAAAGCCGGCTTTACGCGGGAATTCGCCCCGGAGATGGAGCTCCTCGCGCCCATCGAGATCGGCCGCACCTACGACGGCAAGGAGCGCCCGGTACGCTGGCGGACGCCGCCCGAAGCATCCGCCTACGGCTGGTTCGATTTCGGCGAGCTGATGCGCCCGCGAGAGAACGTGTGCGCCTACGCGACGACGTTCCTGAGCGCCAAGGCGGGCACGAAGGCACCGCGTAAAATTTCGATCTGGGTGGGCACGGCGGGGGCCTTCCGACTTTACTGGAACGGCGAGCCGGTGCTGGAAGACGCGGGCTACCGCGATCTCGACGCCGATCGATTCGCGACGATGGTGACGCTCGGCCCCGGGGCCAACCGCGTCACGATGAAGGTCTGCGGTGACGAGGAGGCGCCCAAGTTCGCGCTGCGCCTCGGCGACGAAAAGGGCGCGCCCGATCTCGGCGTCGACGTCGTCGCCGATCCAGCGGCGAGCACCCCCGCGAGCAGCGAGGCGAAGGCGAAGAGCAAGCCCGACGCGAAGGGCAAGCCCGCAGCGAAAGCGGCGACCGCGCCCGCGACCAAGGCGGCGATCGAAGGCCCGATGCAGGAGCTGACGCGACGCACGAGCGATCCGAAGGCGAGCCCGTCTGCGCTCGAGGCCTTCGCGCGCTACCTGTCGTCGACCGGCGGCGACTCGAAGCCGGAGCACAAGGCGCGGGATCTGGCGCGGCGCGCGGCCGAGGCCGAGCCGACGGTGAAGCGCCTGCTGCTCACCGGGCAGCTGGCCGAGGATCGCAACCAGCAGCGCGTCTGGGTGGAGAAGGCGGCGGCGCTCGCCGGCCCCGGCCACCGCGATCTCGACGTGCTCCTCGCCGAGGCGCAGCTCGCTCGCGAGGGCACGAACTGGCGCGACGCGGTGCCGATCTTCGAGAAGATGCGGGCGATCGATCCCGATGACGTCAGCGCCACGCTCGGCTTGATCGAGCTCTACATCGAGGCCGGGTTGAAGCGGACGGCGCTCTCGACGCTGGAGCGCGCGGTCGCGCGGGAGCCCAACAGCGTCGCGCTCCTGCGCGTGTACGCGTCGCAGCTCCGCGCGCTCGGGCGCGACACCGAGGCCTCCGAGGTCGAGGGGCGCTACGCCTCGCTGCGCTTCGACGACTCGAGCTTCCTCAGCCAGCAGGTGGAGCTGGCGATCGCGCGGCGCGACACCGCGGGCGCGGAGCGTTGGCTCGGGCGCTTCCTGCGGAGCGAGCCGGACTCGTCGTGGTCGCGGAGCCTGGCGGCGCGCACCTACCGATCGCTCGGGCAGAACGATCGCGCGCTCGCGGCCTACCAGCGGGCGCTCGCGCTCGCCCCGGAGGATGTCGGCACGCTGCGCGCGCTCAGCGATCTCTACGGCGCGCAGGACAAGCGCGAGGAGCAGCTCAAGCTGCTGCGGCAGATCCTGGCGATCACGCCGCAAGCGAAGGACGTGCGCGAGTACGTCGAGCACATCGAGCCGCCGAAGCCGCGCGCCGACGAGGCCTACGCCTGGGCGCCCGAGCGCTTCTTGCCGATGCGCAGCGGAGCCGACAAGCGCTACCCCAAGCGCACGCTGCGCAACCTCACCGTGACGACGGTGTTCCCCAACGGGCTCGCGAGCCGCTTCCGCCAGGTGGTGTTCCAGCCGCTCACCGACGAGGCCGCCGCGGCCGGGCGCGAGTTCGCCTTCGAGTACCTGGGCGATCGCCAGACCGTCACGCTGCGCGCGGCCAAGGTCTACCGCGAAGGCGGCAAGATCGACGAGGCCGTGGAGAGCGGCGAGGGCGCCGCCAACAACCCGGCGATCGCCATGTACACGTCGGCGCGCACCTTCTACGTCCACTTCCCGCGCCTCAACGCCGGCGACGTGGTCGAGCTCCGCTACCGCGTCGAGGACGTGGCCCCGCGCAACGAGCTCGCCGACTACTTCGGCGAGGTCGAGTACCTCGGCTCGGACGAGCCCGTGGCCAGCACCGAGTACGTGCTGATCACCCCGAAGGCGCGCACGTTCAACATCAACGCGTCGAGCGTGCCCGGCCTGAAGCGCGAGCTGAAAGAGGACGGTGATCGCCGCATCGAGCGCTTCCTCGCCGACAACCTGGAGCCGATCGCCGCGGAGCCGGTGATGCCCGCCTGGGCCGAGGTGCTGCCCCACGTCCACGTCTCCACGTTCAAGACCTGGGACGAGGTCGGCGCCTGGTACTGGGGCCTGGCGCGCGATCAGTTCGACGTCGACGACGAGGTGCGCCGGCGCGTCAAGGAGATCACCAAGGGGCTCACCGACGACGCCGCCAAGGTGAAGGCCATCTACAAGTACGCGACCGAGACGCGCTACGTGGCCCTCGAGTTCGGGATGGAAGGCATCCGCCCGCGCCGCTGCGCGCAGACGCTCGCGCGCGGCTGGGGCGACTGCAAAGACAAGGCGACGCTGATCGTCACCATGCTCCGCGAGGCGGGGATCGCGTCGACGATCGTGCTGGTACGCACGGGCATGCGCGGCGGCATCGAGGGCGCTCCGGCGAGCCTCGCGCCCTTCGATCACGCCATCGCCTACGTCCCCTCGCTCGATCTCTACCTCGACGGGACGGCCGAGCACACCGGCTCGACCGAGCTCCCGGTGATGGATCGCAACGCCGTGGCGCTGCAGATCAACGAGGGGAAGGCGAAGCTCGTGCACCTGCCGCAGCCGCCGCCCGAGGCCTCGACGACGAAGCGGAGGATCGAGGTCACGCTCGGGCCCGACGGCACGGCTCAGTTCGGCCTGGAGATGAACGTGACCGGCGCCTACGCGCCCGAGTGGCGCCAGCGCTACCTGGCCGAGGGGACGCGGCGCGATCGGGCGGTGCGCGATCTCGGCCGCGAGCTCGGCTCGGTCGAGCTCACCGCGGGCAAGCCAGGCATCGAGGTCAACGATCTCGAGGACGAAGAGCAGCCGGTGAAGCTCCACGCCCGCGGCAAGGCGCTGGTGTTCGCGCGGCGTGAAGGCGACACGCTCTCGGTGCCGGCCGGTCCGACCCACGGCCTCGTCGCGGACTACGCCTCGCTTTCGAAGCGCGCGCTCGACCTCGATCTGCGCGCGCTGAGCCTGCGCGAGGACGAGTGGACGATCCGCCTCCCCGCGGGGATGAAGGTGCTCCGGGCGCCGGTGCCGGCGCAGCTCGACTCGCCCTTCGGCCGCTTCTCGATCGCCTTCGAGGAGAGCGCGGGCAAGGTGGTCGTGAAGACGACGCTGGCCTTCAAAAAGACGCGGATCACGCCGGCCGAGTACGTCGCCTGGCGCGGCTTCTGCGAGGCCGCAGATCGCGCGTTCGGTCAGCGGATGACGGTGGGCAGGTGACCGAAGAGGCCGCCGAGCCCTGGATCGATTCCGCCCCGGGCCTCCCCGAGGGCGTGCTCCGAGTGCGCCTCGGTCCGGGGGCGAACTGCTCGTCCGCGGGCAGCGCGATCGACGTGCTCTTCTATGGAAGCGTGCTCGTCGGCGCCCTGGCGGTCGCGCTGGCCGCAGCGTTCCCTCCTCGTGAACCGAAGGCCGTAGCCGACGCGCTGACCGAGGACGATCCCCCGCCTCCGCTGGACGGCGCTCCGCGAGAGTAGAGAAAGACAGTCGCCTCGACGCCGTCGGACAGCGCCGCGAAGCCGCGCGCGAGCCACGGCGCCGTGGGATGGACAAGCGTTTCGGTTCAATGTAACAGGGGTCGGCTCCGGGCCGGACCAGGCGAAAGAACTCGAAATGACAAGGCCGATCTTCCTGCTGCTGGTGCTCTCGCTACTGACTGCCTGTGCTGCCGACCCGGTTCGGATCACCAGCCAGCAAGTTCAGATCTGGCAGCCTTCAGCCATCGTGCTCGCGCCGACGCAGTTCCTCTTCGCGCTCGAGGGGCATGGCCCCGAGCAGATGTTCGAGGCGGGGGACACCGTCGGCTTCACCACCCACAAGGGCGGCTTCGTGCATCAGCCCGGGGCCGGCGGTTACGTGCGCTCGAAGGAGGTCATCATCGAGCAGCACGCAGAGTACCGAGCGCGGGTGACTCGATGGACGCAGAACAGGATCGGTCGGGCGCTGTCCGCCGCCAAGATCAACTGGCGGCCCCTGGAGAGCGCCACGGCGCTGACCGTCCCCAAACCGCTGCGAAGCGAGCTGCTTGCCGTGGAATCGCCCGATGGCAAGGACGACGTCAACATGCCTTATGTCGAGTTCGCGCCGGCGGATCGCTGGGGCTCCCCGCCGCTCTCGTCGCTCGTGCCGCCGCAGGGTGCCAGCGAGGACGCCGTGCTCGTACCAACCGTCCTTTACTACTACGCTCACAACGGCGGATGGTTCCTCGGCCAGGAGTGGGGGTGCGTCGCCGGCGCACGCTTTCGGCTGCTGCTGTCCCTCTACCGGGTACGGGATGGCCTGCTCATCTCGTCGCACGATCTCGAGGCGCGTGAGCGGATCGAAAATATCTTCAACCCCGATCGCACCGCGATCGAGCGGGCGCTCCTGGCGCTGGAAAGCAAGATGACCGCCGCGGTCACCAAGGCGCTGCGATGATGACCCGGGCCGGGGCACGGTAGGCGTGCGCACCCGGGCGGCCAGCGCGCCGATTTTTTCGAGCAAACAAGCGCAATTCGTGGGGAAACGCCGCGCTGAGTAGAGAAATAAAGAAGAACTTGAAAACGGACACCTCGCTAAGTTAAGGTGCCGCTTTCCACTACTACTGCCGCACCTTGCAGCGAACTGGGCGATATCTTCGCTGCGAGATCGCCTCCGGGGTCGAGATCGTCAGGCTGACCACTTTCCTGGCGACTGGTCCACGTGCGGCAATGGTACCAACCATATCCCCGTGACCTACCGGCTGAAAGTGTTGACCACGACATGAAAAATCTCACCAAGCTCTTCAATCAGTTTGCAATTCCGGCGTTCGCCGCAGCCATGGCGCTTGGCACCGTGGGATGCGCGCACACCAATGCCACCATCCCCGATGCAGGCATCCCCTTCGCTCGGGCAAGCTACAAGCTCGCTGGCCAGACGAGCGAGGAGGAGTGCGGAACGTACATCCTCGGGATCAACTTCGGCTCCATCTTTGCCACGGAGACCGGGACCCGCACGGCCGGCGGCGGCGGCGGCATTCTCGGCCTGCTGGGCGGCGGCGGCGGGACGCTCGAGGAGCAAGAGGCGCTTTACAAGGCGCTCGAGAAGGTCCCGGAGGCCACCCACCTGCTCGAGCCGCGCGTGAAGAACTCGTTCACGGGCATCGGCTATATCAGCCTCCCGATCTTCGGCAAGCGTTGCGCTACCGTGAAGTCGCACGCCGTCACCATGGGTGACGTCAACCCCGCGCAGTAACCTCGCCCGAAGCGTCTCCGGCCTCAGCTAGCCTTCGCCTCCCGCGTAATGCTTCCTGGATGGTTCATCCAGGCTCACGCCTGAATCCGGCGAACAAAGCTGTATCCTCCACAAGAAGCGACGCTGGTGAATGCATCCATATGAATGGATGCATTCACCACCTCCGGGAGCCACGACCCCGAGCGCGATCGCACCCTCACCGTGCATATCCTCACGGCCACCACAAGATCTTGATCACGAATTATCGTGAGGGTCCCAATGCGCTGCTGCCGGGCTCATCACCGGCATCCGCGCGTGGTGCTGCTCAGCCTGGCCGGCGCCCCACTCGACAGGTGCGCTCGGCGGTCATGGTTGCCACGCAAGAGCGCCGCGCGACCAGGATTTCTCCTCGAGCCCCCGCGCGTCGCCCGCCGTAGCGCTTGACAGGGAAGCGATGCTCCGCCATAAAGCGCGCCACTTCCGCATCCTACACGGCGAAAACAGCACCCCGAAGGGCGGGGAGCGGCCGGTGGGAGCGCAAGCCGTCCCTACCTCGAGGCTCCAATGCCGAAGATGAAGACGAACCGGGCCGCTGCGAAGCGGTTCCGGATCACCGGATCCGGACGGATCCGCCGGAGCAAGGCCGGATGTAACCACATGATGCAGGAGAAGAGCCGCAAGCGTCTGCGCCGTCTCCGCAAGAACGACATGGTCGACAAGTCGTTCCAGAAGCGCATCAAGCTGATGCTTCCCTACGGCTGATCGGAGGCACCAGACATGGCTCGCGTAAAACGTGGTTTCAAAGCTCGCCGTCGCCGTAACCGGGTTCTCAACCAGACCGAGGGCTACTTCCTCGGCCGGAAGAACCGCTTCCGCCAGGCCGTGGAGGTTCTCCGCCACGCCTGGGAATACGCTTACATCAGCCGTAAGCTCAAGAAGCGGGATTTCCGCCGCCTCTGGATCACGCGCATCAACGCCGCCGCGCGGCTCAACGGCACGAGCTACTCGCGCTTGGTCGCCGGTCTGAAGAAGGCCGCCATCGGCCTCGACCGCAAGGTCCTCTCCGAGATCGCCATCCACGACGCGCCCTCGTTCGCCGCCGTGGCCCGCCTCGCTACAGCGAAGTAGATCCTCCTCGATCTGGGGCGCGCGCTGCGCGCCTCGATCTTCCCTCTTCACCTCCATTCGCACGATCGCCGCGCTGCACGTCGGTGTCGCCTTCTGCTAAAGAAGGCCGCCATGAGCACGACCTCTGCGCCCGCTGATGCCGTTCAGGCCATCGAGGAAGGCCTCGCTCACCTCGGGACGAGCTTCCGCGACGCCTTCGCTTCCGCCCCGACCGAGCAAGCTCTCCGCCTCGAGCACGCCAAGGTGCTCGGCAAAAAAGGGGATCTCACCGCGGTGCTCGCGTTGATGCGCAATGTCGCTCCGGCCGAAAGGCCGCGGGCGGGCGCCGCCGTCAACACCTTCAAAGAGCAGGTCGAGGCAGCGTTCGAAGCGCGCCTGCGCGACCTCGCGCGCGCCGCTCGAGACGCCGAGCTCAACGCTCGCCCGTTCGATCTGTCGCTTCCCGGCCGTCTCGAGCTCGGGCGCGGCCATGCGCACCCGATCCACCAGGTCCGCGACGAGCTGCTCGGCATCTTCCGCGACCTGGGCTTCGCCGTGGCCGCCGGCCCCGAGGTGGAGCTGGAAGAGAACAACTTCACCAAGCTGAACTTCCCGCCGGACCACCCCGCGACGGACATGCAGGACAGCTTCTGGCTCGCCTCCGAAGAGGGCGCGCGGGTCCTCCTTCGCACGCACACGAGCAACATGCAGGTGCGAGAGATGAGCACGCACGCCCCGCCGCTCGCCGTGGTGAGCGCCGGCCGCGTCTTCCGCCGCGACGATGATCTCACCCACTCGCCGATGTTCCACCAGATCGAAGGCTTCCTCGTCGACGAGGGCGTCAGCCTGGCCGATCTCCGCGGCGTGCTCACCGCGTTCGCCGAGCGCCTCTACGGCTCGGGGACCCCGGTGCGCTTCCGCCCGAGCTTCTTCCCGTTCGTCGAGCCCGGGGTCGAGGTCGACGTCGGCTGCGTCTTCTGTCGGAAACCCGACGGCAGCTACGGCGGCTGTCGGGTTTGCAAGCAGAGCGGCTGGATCGAAGTCCTCGGCTCCGGGATGATTCACCCCGAGGTGTTCCGTCACTGCGGAATCGACAGCGAGAAGTACACCGGCTTCGCCTTCGGCATGGGGATCGACCGGGTCGCCATGCTCAAGTACGGCGTACCGAACATCCGCCTGATGTTCGAAAGCGATCCCCGCTTCCTCTCGCAGTTCTAGCGCTCAACCCATCCGCACGATTCGATCGGCGATCAGCAGCGGCTCCGGCCGGTGCGTGACGACGATCACCGTGCGGCGTCCTCGCAGGGTCGCGAGCGTCGCGAGGACGCGCGCCTGCGAGTCCGCGTCGAGGCCCGACGTCGGCTCGTCGAGCAACAGCACAGGGAGCCCGCTCGCGAGCGCTCGGGCGAGGGAGACCCACTGACGTTCGCCGCCGGAGAGCTCGGGCCCACCGGCATGGAGGCGCGTCGTGCCAGCCCGATCGAGCAGCGACTGGGCGCCGAGGCTCTGCAGCGTGATCTGCGGCGCGCCCACCACGAGCTCGGACGCGCCCAGAGTCACGTTATCGTCGAGCGTCCCGGATATCACCGCCGCCTCCTGCGGAACCCACGCAAACGGCCGCTCGCGCGGACCAACGCCCGCGGCGGAGAGGTCGTGGTCCCCGTAGCTGATTGTGCCCAACGCGTCCGGCTCCAGCCCAAGGAGCGCGCGGAGCAGCGTCGTCTTCCCGCTGCCCGTAGGGCCAACGAGGGCGACAATCTCCCCCGGCTCAGCGTGCAGGTCGGTTACGGGGGTGGACCAGGCGTCGCGCGCGACGACGAGCCCGCGCACGACGAGGCGAGCAGGTTTCCACCCATATGTGCGCGAAGTGCTCGTGGGGTCATTCTGTGGTGCGCGTACGCGCAGGTGGGCGCCGCGAGCTTCGAGGTCAGCGCGGATAACGTCGAGGGCTCCCAGCGCGTCAGCGCCGCGCTCGACGGCGGTCCGGGCATCCCCGAGGTCGCGCAGGGGGCGATACATCAGGAAGAAGACGGCCGAGAACGCCACCAGCGATCCCCGACCGAGCGCAATTCCACCGCGCTCCACCAGCGCGACCGCCACGAGGAGCGCCCCAGCGGCGAGCACCTCGTTGGCCCCTGACAGCGCTGTCCTGCCTGCGTCGGCGCGTGCGGATGCGCGCGCCGCCTCGTCCCCGGCAGCCGCGAGCGCGCGCTGAACGCGCTCCCCTGCGCCGTAGGTTCGCCAGAGATCGAGGTGCCGCACCAGCTCGTCGACGCCGGCGTGCAGCTCCTCGGCGAGCCGCGTCGCGCGCGCGTACCCGCGACGAAAACGTCGACGAACGAAGGCGAGCAGCAGCGCAAATGGGATGAGCGCCGCGAGCGCTGCGAGCGCCAGCGTGGAGGAGAGAAGCACGAGCGCGATCACCAGCGGAACGAGGTTCGCCGCCGCGCGCAGCCCAACAAAAACGCCTTCGTCAATACCCCGTTCGACCTCGCGCAGACGAACCACGAGCGCCGCATTCGTGTCCACGACGGCGCTGGGAGGCTGGCCGCACCGCAAGATCGCGTCGGTAATTTCATGGCGGACGGCATTTCCGGCCTCAAACACGACTCGCTTTTGACCGTACATGGAGAAGGCGCCCGCCGCGGTCTTCACGAGCGCCGCCGCGAATCCCAGAAAACAAAGATGTAACGGAGGAAAGTTGAGTCCCCGGGAGTCGACAAGCGCCTCGGAGAACCCAGATTGTGGACCGGCCACGAGCGCTTGACCGAGCAAGCCGGCGCACGTGGCCATGACCCCGTTCGCGCCGGATTGCGCGGCCACCGCCGCAAACAGCAACACCATGTGGCGCTTCGGCTGCGCGCCGTCCCGCAGCAAGTCCCACACGCGGGCGTGAAAATCCGCAGGAACAGATCGACTGGCCGGCAACATCGTCTTGAAGAAAAAGGCCCGCTCCGGCCGACCCTCACGTGCCGCTAAATCGTCGTCGCGAGCAGCCCGCCTTGGTCGAGCCACCAAAGCGACGCCTTCAGGGGGCTCGGCAACCGCCGATCTCTACCCTACAGGCAAAACGCGACAACGCCTGGACCAGTCCAGTCGAGGAAGTTCACGTAAGGCTGCCCCTGTACGGGCCGTATTCGTTTCGTGGGCTGCCTCTCCGTACCAAGTCGGGGAAATCCGGAACGTACGTCCCGCTTCGGACCTCAAAAGGAAGGAGCGGGAGGGCAAGGCAAACGAGGCATCATTGTTGCAAGTGAAATTGGATAATCGAGGTCGTTTGCTTCAGCCGCTCAACGCCGTCGCGCTTCCCGGACGGACGAATTGGCAGGAATCAAAGCCAGACTCCGACAGTTGCACCAGCCGGCTGATTTGTCCAGCCGATCAAGGCCCCAAACGGGGCCACTCGCAGTCGCAATCCCCCGCCCGCCGGGGGGAATCCACCCCCTCGAGACCCGCTTCCGAACGCCTCCCATCGCCCCCTGCTGGGCACAACAAAAAGAGAAGCGGGTTGCAACCTCGAAACACGGCCCTCGTAGAAGTGAACGCCCGACCGCCCACCCTACCCCACCGAAAAGACTGACTATGAATACCTCGACCGCCCGCCGCCACGAAACTCCTCCCCAGTCCGAGAAGCGCCCGGGCACCTCCGCTCGCTCCGCGGCATCCAAGAATACGGCGCAGGGCGGCGCAAACCGTGGCGCTGCTGCTCCGTCCAACGGGCAGCGCGGGCGCGAGGGGGCCCCGCTCGCTCGCGCTGACGTTCGAGCCAATCCCCGCACGGTCGCCCGGGCCGCAGCGGGAGCGAATGACCACCCCAACGCGTCCTCTCCGCGCTCTACCGCGCAGGAGTCCACCATGGAGGTTGCCACCATGAGGTCGACCAAGAACCAAGCTCACTCCCTCACGAAAGCTCCGGCGGTCGAGGGCGCGGCCGCGCCCGACCTCGCCTCGCTCGGGCTGCTCGAGGACGACGGGACGGAAGACACAGCCGTCCGAGCGCGTCCAACCGAGGTCACCGAGGAGGAGCCGACGGCGGACTTCATCGACCTCGAGCTCACGCCGCCGGCCGAGCGCGCGCCCGAGCCGACGCGCGCCCGCGAGCTGCCAGCACGCGAGCTGAAAGACGTGGAGGACGGCGGCGGCGACTCGATGCTCGCGCGCTACTTCCGCGACATGGCCCTCCATCCTGTCATGGGGCCTGACGAAGAGCTGGCGACGGCCAAGACGGTCGAGCGGACGGAGCTCGATCACTGGACGGCTCTGCTCTCCTACCTGCCTGCGGCGGAGCACATCCTCCCCGTGCTCCAGGAGCAGGTGACGAAGGCCGGCGAGGAAGAGCTCAAGGCACCGCAGCTCGCAGAGCTGGATCTACTCGTCGGCGTGTGGCGCGCGAAGAAGAAGCTCGCCGCTGATCAGCAGCGTCAGTGGGACACGCTCACCCACGAACTGGCCGAGGCCATCCGCCTCCCCGACTCGGATCGCCTCTGGATGATGAAGGCGAAGCAGATCGCTGAAGAGCTCATCCGCGAGCCGAACTTCGAGGACGACGTCGCCGATCCCGAGGTCCTTCGCGCCCGCCGTCCGACGCTGACGAGCACCAAGGAGTACCGCCGCTATCTCGAGAAGGTGGAGCGCTCGTTCCAGGTCCAGCACGACGCGAAGAATCGCTTCGTGAAGGCCAACCTTCGCCTCGTGGTCTCGATCGCTCGGCGCTACAACCGCGGCCGCCTGCCGCTGATCGACCTGATCCAGGAGGGCAACATCGGCCTGATGAAGGCCGTGGAGCGCTTCGATCACAACCGCGGGTACCGCTTCTCGACGTACGCATCGTGGTGGATCCGCCACGCGATCAGCCGCGCCCTCGCCGATAAGGGCCGCGCGGTCCGCATCCCGGTGCACATGCTCGACACCTACAACCGGGTGGCGCGCGCGACCCAGGCGATCATCGCCCGCACGGGGCATGAGCCGACGATCGAGGAGCTCGAGAAGGAGACTGGCGTCCCCCGCGAGAAGCTCGACAAGGTGAAGGATTTCTACGCCGAGACGCCGTTCTCCCTCGACCGCCCCGTGGGCGACGAGGACGGGCGGAAGTTCATCGACTTCCTCCAGGAAGAGAACGCGCTCTCGCCGTTTGATCATCTCGCCAACCGCAAGTGGAGCGATGAGGTCCGGCGCCTGCTGACGACGCTGACGCCGATCGAGTCGCGGATCATTCGCTGGCGCTTCGGCCTCGACGATGAGGACGAGCTCACGCTGAAGGAGATTGGCGACAAGTACAACCTGTCGCGCGAGCGCATTCGCCAGCTTCAGGAGCAGGCGCTCGGCAAGATCCGGAAGCAGATGCGCGATTACTAGTCGCGCGGAGAGAGCTTCGACCACGGCCACCCCTCACCCGGGTGGCCGTGGCAGTTTTGTACTTACCGTGGCGCCGATGTCATGCCGGTGAGGGGTCGACGCCTCGCTTTGCTGGGAGGGGATCGACCTCGTCGAGCTCTGAAGCGTCTCGGTGGTCCGGCCGCTCGGCGGCTGCAGTCAGCGCTCGGCGCCCTTCCAGAGCTCGGTCGCGATCGCTTTGACGACGTCGTCCATCGACGCGCGCGCGGCGCTGACTTTCCCAGGGATCCCGTTCACCAAGACGCTGAAGGCGAGCGGCGAGCGGCCGGGCGGCGGGAGGACGTAGCCCGAAAGCGCAGCGACGGCGTCGAGCGTCCCCGTCTTGGCCCGGATCGCGCGCGGCTTCGACCACTCGCGAAAGCGGCCGTGCATCGTCCCGTCGACGCCGCCGATCGAGAGCTGCGCGACGAAGTCAGGGCCCACGCGCGGATCGCGGTACGCGGCGCGGAGGAGCAACGTCGTCGATGAAGGGGTCGCGCGGTTGGCGTCGAAGAGGCCCGAGCCGTTCTTCACGACCACGCCGGGTTCGATCGCGCCCGCGCTCTCGAGGTAGCTCGTGACCGCGGCGGCGGCGGCATCCGCGGTGGCGGGCTTGCCCTTCGCTTGCGCGCCGATCGCCTTGAAGAGCATCTCTGCATAGAAGTTGTCGCTGTCCTTGCCGAGCGCGAACGCGAGCTGCGAGAGCTCCTCCGATCGGTGTGCGGCGAGGAGGCTCTTCTGCTTCGATCCGCCGGCCTTCACCTCGGTGGGCACGTCGGCGCCGAGCTGCTTCAGCACCGCGCGCAGCGCGTAGCCGGCGAGCAGGCGTGGATCGTCGACGCGCTTGGCCACGCGGAGCATCCGGCTCCCTTCGGGCAGCGTGCCCCCGAGCTTGCCGGTGAGGCGCGCGCCTCGGGGATCGAGGCCGAGGATCACCTTCTCGGGGTCGCCCTTCTTCGACGTGCTCACGCTGCCAGTGAGGTCGACGAAGCCCGGCGGATCGACGTCGACGAGAGCGTCGTTCCCGCTCTTCGTCGCACGGATCTGGAAGAGGACAGTGTTCTCGTTGATCGAGACGGCCGCGACCGGCGCGCGGAACGGCGCCCACTCGGCCGGCTGCTGCTCGAAGGCCGGCGGCACGTAGGCGTCATCGAACCACGCTTGATCGACGAGGATCGATCGCACGCGGCGCACGCCGGCGGCGCGGAGATCGGCCGCCATGGCCCAGAGATCAGGCGTGGAGAGTGAAGGATCACCGTCGCCGCGGAGCACCAGCTCATCGACGGTGTCGCCGGTGAGCTTGCCGTAGAGACCGGTGAGGAAGCGGTGCTGCGGGCCGAGCAAGCGGATCGCCGCCGCGGCCGTCGCCAGCTTGGCGTTCGACGCCGGGTTGAATGGCACGTGCTCGCTCGACGCGGTGATCGTCGCGCCCGTGGACACGTCGATCACCGAGACGCCCACGGTGCCGCCCCAGCCCTTCACGTCGGCGATGAGCTTCTTCATCGCGGACTCGATCGCGGCAGGATCGATCGATGGCTTCGGCGCAGGAGACGCGACGACCGACGCGGCGGGCTTCGGTTCGGGCTGCCCCGCGCCGAGGCGGGCCAGCGTCCCGAGGCCGATCAGCGCGGCGATCG
>Ga0105048_10004795_pt1 | contig 21956 bp, 27 predicted proteins | sample MAT05_FD_78382 | JGI IMG/M metagenome (GOLD analysis project Ga0105048, IMG submission 78382) | Freshwater microbial communities from Lake Fryxell liftoff mats and glacier meltwater in Antarctica - MAT-05 | ecosystem: Environmental > Aquatic > Freshwater > Ice > Liftoff microbial mat | place...
CAATTCTGGGGGACTTTGAAAGATCTAAATTTTCTTGTCCCCCCAGAATTGGGGGCTAGGGGGCGGATTGGTGTTGACTTTGCTAGTTTCGAGACTTGTGTGTACACCGTAGCCTGCGGGAGAGGGGCTAGGGGTGAGGGCTTTAGAAACTTCTACGTAACATCAGTTAGTAGTCTCGAAACAAGGCGATCGCAAACAAAAAAATCGTACCGCTAAAAAAGCGAAAATTCAATGGCATATATTAACTTCACCCTGAGACAAGTCGAAAAAGACTTTCACTTGCAAATTGAAGAAAAAATTGATTTGTTTGCCCATATTGCCGCGATCGCCCCTAGTGACGACATTAAAAAAATCCTCGCTGAAAATATTCCCCTTGCTCTTGCCATTAACACCGAAAAAGCGCGATCAGAATTTCTGATTGCCCCCACCTCGTTAGAACTAAGACGGCGATCGCCAGTTCCCATTAGCCTGTTTTCTGGCACAGAATTTAGCATTAGTCCCGAACAAGGACTTACAGGTTATTGCGATTATTTAATCAGCCTATCCAAACAACAACTCAGGATTAGCGCTCCAGTAATTGCGATCGTTGAAGCTAAAAACGAGGATATTAAATCGGGTTTAGGTCAATGTATTGCGGAAATGGTCGCGGCTCAATTATTTAATGAACTAGAAAACAATGATATTGATACCATTTATGGCATCGTCACAACTGGGGAAATCTGGAAATTTCTGCAAATAACTGAGCAAATTGTAGCGATCAATCTTACGGACTACTACATCACAGACATTGGCAAGATTCTTGGCATTCTTTTAAGCTTCATTTCTATAAAAAGAATTTAACTGGCAAAATCTTCCCAGTCATAATCTATTGTTGATGACAAAATAATTTCTGATTCTTGCTCAATATTTCTGTAATCAGTATCAGGTAAATCTTCCATATCCCCCTTAAAAAAAGCACGCAAAAATACAATATGCCAGACCTCATCAATCATGACCGCACGATAAATTAAACGATAGCCCCCACTTTTACCACAGTTTAATCCCGCAACAGCTACGCGCATCTTTCGTAAACCACCCCGTTTCGGAATTTCTACCCCATAAGTAGGGTTCATTGCCAAAACTGACTTTACCGTTTCACAGCAAGCGAGAAGATTGTGTTTAGCTTTTTTGATGCTGCGTTTTGCCGATCGCGAACAAAAAAACCGTACAGTCATTGGCTCTATAAACCTTCAGGATCTTCTACAGCGCCATAAAACATCAATTTTGGCGATAATTTATTTAGCATTTTTGCATAGTGCCAAGCGGGTTCATCATGACTAACTTCTGATAAGTAACCAGCCGTTCTCACTCCATAATTTTGACAAGTCTTATCAATCAAACTAATTTCTTCTTCAGAAAAAATGTTTGTCTCAGGCATATCTTGGGGAACTATTTTATTAATACGATAAGAACTGTAAATTTCTTGCTGAATATCAATTTTATTTTCCTTCTTCATCTGCTTAAGGATTTTATCGCCACGACTGGGTACAGGACCATGTTCATACTTGATATATTCAGAACCAGTTATCGTTTGCCCAGTTTCTCTCAAAGCATTTGTGTCAATGAAATATATTAATTTCCATAGCTTAACCTTGCCCAGATCATTGACGTATGGACTATTGGCAATATGTAAGACCAAAGTTTTAAATTTTTCAGAATTAATGTTCATGAGACTAATCCTACTAGGTTTTATTGAACAAAGAGGGTAAATACCCCGCCGCTCTGCGGCGTGAGTATATTCGGTAAAAAAGAATTTAGATACCCCGTCCGCTTGCGGCGGGGTGATTCATTCTTTGTGATGTTGCTAATCAAAAGTCAATATCGCGATAAATTTTAGCGATCGCAATTTCTACATTTACAGACTCTAATAAAATCGACTGCTCTAAATTACTAAAATCTCTTTTTCAAAAGAATGACTACTCCCTTCCCAGTATAAAAATAGACATTAAAAACCAAGAATTAGCGTTGCGGCGCTCTGCGCTGCAACGTCTAATCTTTCGCTGGGAAGGGAGTATCGAGCAGATTTTAATCAAAACAAGGAAAAGCGCCGCCTCTCCTTATTCAAAGCAAATTAAGAAATAAACCTCTTTGTCCCCAAAGCATCCAAGCTCCACCGATCGCCATAAATGCGAGAACAATTTGCCGAAACTGATGGGGACTCATCCGCTTGAGCAGTACCTTACCGACGAGATTGGCGGGTATGGCTGCTAATCCGATCGCTAAGCCTGCGATTAACTGTTCCTTCGATATGGCTGCAAATACACCATAGGTAATCAGTTTAAATAAATGAATAATCGTCATGTGAGTTGCCTTGGTGGCGATCATTTTTTCTTTTACCAATCCATAACGTAAATAGAAAGGATTTAGCACGGGGCCAGTTGTGCCGACTAAGCCAGACACATAGGCTTTGACAAACCCCGCAGGCATGATATGCCAAGCTTGCAATTGAAAGCCAGATTTAGAGGATTGCGGAATTTCTTCGGGAATTAATTCTGACTGCTCACTTAATTTATCTAACTGATTTAGCTCGATTACCTCCTCCAATTCTTCTAAATCATGAGAATTATTAAGCAGTTTTATATTTTTGAAATTTTTGTCTTCAACAACTTTTTCAGGGCTTTTTTCCAATTCAAATAAAAACGCGCTAATAATCAAGAAAATCGCAATAACTATTTGTAGCCAATCGAGATGGATCTGGGTAAAGGTATATGCACCTAAAATCGCCCCTACGATCGCACCTGGTGTATACCAAGCCGTTAACTCCCAATCAATCTCACGCCAAAATAACAACACACGATGGGCATTGCCAAAAAACATTCCAATCGTAATCACAGGTGGAACGGCGGCGGCTTCCATCAGCAGATTAACTAACGGAATCAAGATGAAGGGGCTGCCGCCGCCCGCTAGCGTGCTAACAATCCAAGCAAAAAAGCTAACCACACTGAGATATACAATTGGCAAGAATTCTGACATTGGCGATCGCTGTTCCACTTCTAAAGTCTTCAAATAATTACAGCACATGAATCCATCGACCAGAATTTATTTAAGTGAGATCGATCAAAAATTTTTATCGCAGTTACGAGCGATCGATTGTGCTTGTCTAGGTGATTTTTGGAGCTTAGAAGCCTATCAGCGTGAAATTGAGAATCCTAGAAGTTATGTATTAGGTTTAACTACTGAAAATCATGAGTTACTCGGTTTTGGTTGTCTATGGGCGATTCTCGAAGAAGCACATATAACCGTATTAGCAGTACGTCCCGAATATCAAGGTCAAGGATTTGGTAAGTCAATTGTCTGGGGATTGCTCAAAAAAGCACGCGATCGCCAGTTAGAATGGGCAACCCTAGAAGTACGCGCTTCAAATCAGGTGGCGATCGCTTTATACGAGAGCTTTGGCTTTAAGGAAATTGGCAGAAGGCCTAAATACTATGAAGTAACAGGTGAAGATGCACTGATGTTGTGGTGCAAGGGATTGCATACACCAGAATTTGACATCTTGCTAGCGCAATGGCATGAATCGATTTCAATGAGTCTGTTAGCTAAGGGATGGAATTTATAGTAGAAGCGTGCGCTTCTACTATGCGATAGAATTTAATTAGGGTTTATGAGCAATTAAGGCGCTTTAGCGTTAAAGGTCTGCAAATGATAAGGGTATCCGACTGGACAAAGAAGACTATCAGCATGGTGCTTGCTAGTTTTGGGCTTTGGAATGTAGCGATCGCTAGCACCAATGCTCAAGTAGGCAACGTCATTGTTTATATTGCAGGCAATAATCCTGTAACTCTAAATGTGGCAAGGCAAGTAGTAACTAATCCTGTGATTGCGTCAATAAATGGACAGACTTCAATCTTGGCAGGCTCATTTGACGCGGCGACCGCAGATTATGTGACAAGAGAACTGCAACGGCGCGGATTAGCGGCGCAACAAACTTATCAGGGGATTAATCAAATAACTAACACTTCACCTTTTGTAACATTGCCGACTTATTTGCCGACTAACAACTCAACTACAAGCATTCAAAATTCAGCGCAATATCGCTACGTTACCGCGATTCCGATGAATGCTGGAGGTATGGTGGCTTTAGCGCAGGTACAACAGCTTATCCCTAACGCATTTGTCACTAAGTCATTTCGTGGTGACTATATTTATGCTGGCGGATATACAAATCGAGAAGCCGCTGAAGCTTTGAAACATTTTTTGCGATCGCAAGGATTAGCTGCTCGTGTACTCTATTTTTAATTAATCCATTTAATTAATCCAGAAGATATAGGCGACTCGAAACGTATACCTTCTGAATTTGATAATGTTGAGCCAATTACTGATTACAGCGTAAGTTAATTATGGATCCTATATTAAGACAAGGTAGCAATGGTAATGCTGTAACTGAATTGCAGCAACTCCTTCTAAAAAAAGGATTTTATAATGGCAAAATTGATGGCGATTTTGGTGTTGTCACTACAAACGCTGTCCTAAAGTTTCAAAAAGCAAATAGGTTGACGACCGATGGCATCGTTGGCAGATCTAGCTGGACATCACTTCGTGCAGTTAGCCAGACAGTCAGCCAGACTCCAGTAACTACATTACCAACATTATTACCAGGCTCAAAAGGAGCAGCAGTTACTCAAGCTCAGCAACTGCTCAAAGCAAAAGGCTATTACCAAGGTCGCATTGATGGAGACTTTGGCATGGTTACAAGGGATGCGATCGCTGCCTTTCAACGCGCTAATGGCTTGACTGTCGATGGCAAGGTGGGCGAACAAACATGGAAAAAGTTGCAAGCACCAGCGATCGCCGATGTCAAACCGCTAGAGCCAACACTTGTTATTGATATAGTGCGTCCCACATCGTCCGAGCCAACCCCTACAACCCCAACTGCTCCGTTAGCAAACGCGCCAATTCCGATTCCATCGTCGATTTTTATACCCGTATCATCACCCATCTCAACCAACATACCAGCAACCTCAACGACTACGCCAGCTTCAATTACGCCAGCTTCAATTCCGACCGCTAACGCGATCAGTTTAGTGGATGCAGCAAATAGTTACAGTCGCGCTAAGTTGTCTAACCAAACAGCCGCGATTAATACTTTACAAGCAAGTATTTCACCAGAAATATTGCAGCAATTTTTACAACGTTGGCAAATTGCCTCTGGACAAACAACTACAGCAACATCCTTACAAGATGCGTTTGGTAGCTACAACAATAATCAAATGCTAAATCAAAATCTAGCTTTACAGTGGTTACAGAACCAACTTTTAACCCAAGACATTGCCAAATTTCGTCAAGATTGGTCAAATCTGACATTAGCAGTTAGTTCAGATCCCCCTTTTAGTCCATCCCAGCCAACTCCTCCCCTAGCAAGCACCCAACAACTAATAAACCTTACTGACGCCGTAAAGGTTTATGATCGCACTAAATTTCCTAATCAAGTAACTGCGTTAGAAAATCTCCAAGCATCTTTTTCAGCCCAGACAATGCAGCAGTTTTTCCAGCGTTGGGCACTAGCCTCAGAACAAAACGCGATCGCTATTTCTTTGCTAGATATATTCCAAGACTACGACAGCCAAAGATTTCCTAGTCAAGTAACTGCATTGCAGTGGTTGGAGAAAGAACTAACTACGGCACAACTAGTACAATTTTCGCAAGATTGGCAAGTTTAAATAAAAAGTGTTTTATACCCCGTCCATGTTGAAAACCGAAGTTTTCGACATGGACAAAAAGAAAAACCCGAAGTGTGGCTTCGCCCTGCGACCCTTTACAAGAACTACGGGTTTGATCTTAGACGCGGTATAAGTGCATTTTTATCTAAACTTTATGGCACCTTGTCGGCGAACTATCCAACCGTCCATAGTCCACTCCACGACTGTTGATGGCAAACCACTACCTGATAACTCGTTAATATCGATCTCACTACCCAAAGTCAAGACATTAGGAAAGTTCTCCACAATTTCGACCATTTTTCGTAAGGGGGGAGAGTTACTTTTATTGGCACTAGTGGTAAGCAGCGCGCCTGTTTGCTGCAAAATAGCGATCGCCGTTTTACTATTAGGAATTCTCACACCCAGAGTGCTAATACCTTGATTTAACTTGCATCCGCGATCGCTAGCGGGCAAAACTAGAGTCACTGCCCCTGGCAAATATTTATGAGCCACATGTTGCCAAATTTTTAAAGCAGGATTATCGATATCTATGTATGGCAATAAATCCTGCCAACTAGCTGCCATCAAGATTAATGGCTTATCAAGCGATCGCTGCTTGAGCGTAAAAATATCGGCGCTGCGATCTGGTCGTACTGCCAAAGCAGGCACAGTATCGGTAGGGAAGCTAACTAATTTCCCGTCTTTTGCACCATTGACTAAAACAGCTAGCGAAACTAAAGCCACTAAATCGATGCCTCCTGATGAGTTTGCGAAATCAAACGTAGATCAACTTCCTTATTTTCTAGTTCATCCACAGAAGCTACTATCCCTGGCCCAAAAAATCGAGTTAACTTATCTTGTTTTTGTTGCCAAAAGTCAAAACCCATCAAAGGTGAGTGAAACCGCAAAACTAAACTATAAGCTCCTTTAGTTTGTTCAACTTGAGAAACCTCTTCATATATAGCAATCAATACAGGGCGTTCCTCATCGGTCGGACTCATTCCCAGTTTTTCTAAGACCTCATCAAGATGAGCCTTGATTCCATAGCGGTAACGAGTTACATCTTTGCGTAACTGCTTTTGGGTAGAAGTTTCTTGCAACTTGCGTAAAGCCAAAACGGATTCAGATTCAGGAATAATCACAGGCACTGGGATCACTTCCGATGATTTAAATGCAAATCCGCCTAATAAAATTGGAAATCCATAGAAAAAACCAACTAGATTTAAAGTCGAATTGCCTTTAGCGTAAGCCCAAAAGCCAACTACAAATAGAATACCGCCTACATATAAACCAACTGAAGCTAGAGATATTTTATTAAGTTTAAGCATAATTAATATTTAACAATACTTAATAAATGTATCTGATTAAATGTATATATTTTTTAACAGAATACAGCAATCACTATATTTGAGAGCCCTAGTTAAGCGCTAAAGCCTGTCAAAAAAGATCTTTGACTGAAAAAATTTTCCAATTTAAAGCTAACATCGTTAAGCTATGAATGTATAACTTGGAATTACACAACTCAAACATAGATCAACAAATTATGAATAAATTCCTAGAGAGTATTTTCATAATTCTAAGTAGTCCAAACCACTACTTTTATGTTTAGCAAGTTACAATCGTCTAGGTGTAATTCCCCGTACATAAAGTTTTAGAATTTACGGATCTGAGGAATCTGGCATGAGCAAAACCGCCATCGACCTACCTATTGAAACTAAGCTGCCAGTCGGCAAACTTGGTGCAAATCTGGAAGAAATTGAAGAAGACCTTGAAGACTTAGATGATGAGAGCGACTCAGCTGACGACTCAGATGAAGACCCTGACAATGACGAAGACCCTGACAAAGCTGGCAAAGCAAAGGGGACTAAAAAACGAGCCAGTCAGACTAAGAAAAAGCATTTTACTGAAGACTCAATTCGTCTCTACCTGCAAGAAATTGGTCGTATACGCCTCCTCAGAGCCGATGAAGAAATTGAGCTGGCAAGGAAAATTGCCGATCTTTTAGAGCTTGAGTTAAAGCGCGAAGAAATAGCTACTGAAGTTGATTGTCATCCTGATGATGTAAAGGAATCAGATTGGGCAGTTAAGATGGATATGCCCTTGGGAGACTTCCGTAAACGTCTCCACTCTGGTCGTCGCGCCAAAGATAAAATGGTGCAGTCTAACCTGAGACTCGTGGTATCGATCGCCAAGAAGTACATGAATCGCGGACTATCTTTTCAAGATTTAATCCAAGAAGGTAGTCTTGGCTTGATCCGTGCGGCTGAGAAATTTGATCATGAAAAGGGTTACAAATTCTCAACTTATGCAACTTGGTGGATTCGTCAAGCAATTACTAGAGCGATCGCCGATCAATCTCGCACTATTCGCTTACCAGTCCATTTGTATGAGACCATTTCGCGGATTAAAAAAACTACTAAGTTGCTTTCTCAAGAAATGGGGCGTAAACCCACTGAAGAAGAAATCGCCACCCGCATGGAAATGACGATCGAAAAGCTGCGCTTTATTGCCAAATCAGCACAGTTACCGATCTCTCTGGAAACACCAATTGGAAAAGAAGAAGACTCTCGCCTCGGTGACTTTATTGAGTCCGAAGGCGAAACACCTGATGACCAAGTTGCTAAAAGCCTTTTGCGTGAAGATCTCGAAAGTGTACTGGGAACTCTTAGTCCTAGAGAGCGCGATGTCTTGCGTTTACGTTACGGATTGGATGATGGTCGAATGAAGACGCTCGAAGAAATCGGACAAATTTTTAATGTCACTCGCGAGCGTATCCGTCAAATCGAAGCTAAAGCTCTCCGTAAATTACGCCATCCTAATCGTAATAGCGTCCTCAAAGAGTACATTCGTTAAATACAGCGCCTTGCGCTGCCATAGAACCCAGATAATTTTTTGAAAGTGCCGCTTCGCGGCACTTTCAAAAAATTATCTGTACCACTCAAACCCTCAACAAGCTGTAGTAAAGAGATTACTAAGTGATCTCTTTATTGTTTTTCAATTTTTTAAATCGTTTATATTCTCAGTAAAAATATACACAGGCTAAACACAAGTGTTATACTCAGAAGCCTGTGAAAATGACATCATCTAAAGTTAAATAAGTAACCGTTATGACCAAACGCACTCTACGCGGTAGTGTCCGCAAAAAGAAACGCACCTCTGGATTTCGCGCCAGAATGGAAACTCCTACAGGCAGACGAGTAATTAGAGCGCGTCGTAGCAAAGGTCGAGTTCGCTTGACAACTGTATAATTTATTATCAGATTTAATCATCAGATTTAATTTACAATCTTATTTATAATCGATTTGCAATTGTTATTTTCTAGTGCTTCCTAATCAAAATCGTCTAAGGCGGCGCGAAGACTTCGCAAAAGTATATGCTAATGGCGATCGCTATAAGGGCAATTATTTAAGCTTAAAGATTCTTTTTGATAACGATGCTCCCCTAGTCACAAGGATAGGCATAGTAGTAAGCAAAAAAGTCAGCAAGTTGGCGGTAAGCCGTAATCGATTTAAGCGTCAACTTCGCGCTATTTTTCGTCAACTTCTGTCACAATTAAAGCAAGGATTGCAAATTGTTGTAACAGTAATTCCTGTTCAAAGCAAGCCAAGTTATCAAGAGATTTGGGACGACCTGAATAAGTTATTAACAAGGGCGAAGGTTCTGCATGGCAGTTAATGAGGAAGTTTATTACGAGGGTGCACCTCACATTGGCGATCTAATCATTAGCTTGCTGATGAGCGTTTTTGTGATTACAATCCCTTTAGGAATTGCTTCGATAACAAGAGCGTTGTGGGTACGCTACCGAATCACCAACCGACGCATTACCGTCACTGGTGGCTGGAATGGTAAAAATCGTACAGACATTGTATATGCTGAAATCGCTAAAGTAGTTATTGTTCCTCGTGGTTTAGGTAGTTGGGGCGATATGGTGTTAACCCTTAAAGATGGCTCTCGTCTTGAGCTAAAGTCTTTGCCCAAGTTTCGTGAAACATACGAATATATTGAATCAAAGCTAAGCCTTAAAGCTCAAGATATCAGCGGCGCAATTGGCAGCAAAGCTTGAAATATTTTAGGATCGCTCTTAGAGGCGATCCTGATTTTTATGAATCAAATGCAAACTCAACAGTAAAGTAGAAAATGGATTTCGGCGTAGGTTTTCTTTCCAACAACATAATGTTGCCTTTCCTAGACTTCTTCTATGGCGTCGTGCCTAGCTATGGATTGGCAATTATCGCATTAACGTTGGTGGTGCGTTTTGCATTGTTTCCTGTTAGTGCTAATCAGCTTCGCAGTATGCGACGCATGAAAATTGCTAACCCAGTGATGCAACAAAGAATTAAAGAAGTTCAAGAGCGCTACAAGAGTGATCCTGCTAAGCAGCAAGAAGAAGTAGCTAAAGTTAACTCAGCAAACTTCAAAGAATTTGGCAATCCTTTATCAGGATGCCTACCTGCGATCGTGCAACTACCGATTCTGTTTGCTCTATTTGCAACTCTAAGAGGATCACCCTTTGCAGATATTAATTATTCTCTAAATTTTCAGGTCTCAGCCCCTGATGCTCAGGCTCAAATTCAACATCAGCCTTTCACTTCGCCAAGCCAAAACGTTTATTTCGCTGATCGTGTGCATTTCCCAGTTCTTGCAACTGCTTTAAATGGTTCAAATTTAGCGATCGGTGAACAATCTAAAATTATTTTGCAAACTTCCGAGGGCAAAGATTTTCAAGCTCTAGCTACCGAATACCCTGATGTAGAACTTACTCCTACATGGAAAATTACTAAGGGACAAGAATTTGCTGAAGTCCTGCCTGATGGAACAGTAATTGCTAAGCAAGTTGGTGACGTAACAGTTCAAGCTACTGTTCCAGGACTAGCTTCAAATAAAGGTTTCCTGTTTATTAAAGCTCTTGGGAAAACTGGCGTTACCAATGCTGATGGCAGTATTAACTGGGATATCATAGTTATGGTACTAGGCTTTGGGGTCAGCCTATATGCTAACCAAGCAATTTCTAGTGGAGCTAATCCTAAAACCCCTAGTGCTACTCCTGAGTCTTCGCAGCAAGACACCATGAACAAACTCACACCAATTATCTTTTCTGGTATGTTTTTGTTTTTCCCACTGCCATCAGGTGTAATGCTTTATATGCTGATTGCAAATATTTTTCAGACCTTACAAGCATTTATTGTTGCTAAAGAAGATTTGCCTGAAAACCTGCAAAAGTTAGTTACGGTTTCAGCAAATGCTTCAAATTCTGACAAGTCTAAAACAGAGTCAAAGTCCATTTCTTCTAGCAAAGCAGAATCGAGCAAAATTCCATTTGATGCTAAGGCTAATGTGACTACTGTGGTAGAAGATAAGGATAAAGATGGTAAGACTCCTACAAAATCCGCTCTACCTTTTGAACCCAACAACTCTTCTAAGAAAAAGAAGAAAGGTTAAAAGTTAAAAAGTAGGTTTGATTGCACATTTAACTTTTTTTTAAAATATGGAAGATACTTCAGAAATGGCTAATTGGCTTCAACAGCTTTTAAGCTTTATGGGTTACAAGACTTCGGTCGATATTCGTATTGCTGAAGAATCTCCAGAACAAATTAATGCTAATACAAAGAACTATTGGCTAGAGATAAATGCTGAGAGCTTACAACCCGAACAAATTCAAAGATTAATAGGTCAAGATGGGACAGTAATTGACTCGTTACAATATCTTGCTAATGCCTGTTTGAATCATCATGCATCGTCTGAGCTAAATCATCCTCAAAATTCTAATTTCTATACAGTTGAATTAAATGGTTATCGATCAAAGCGTTTAACTGATTTACAGTCTTTGGCTGATACGGCAGTTCAACAAGTTCGAGAAATGCAAAATGAGTTTGTAATTAAGCAATTGTCATCTGCCGATCGCCGATATATCCATCAACTTTTAGAAGGGTTTCCTGATGTTGAAACCCATAGTCACGGTCGAGAGCCAAATCGTCATTTAATTGTTAAGTTGGTAAAGGGCTGATGGAAAAATTACACATACCTCAAATTGCAAGAGCTGTAGAAGCCACTGAGTCTTTTGAATTCAAGGAATTTATCGAGGGGTTGGATACTTTAACGCCTGTACAAGGGGTTATTAGTGTCTATCATGCTGGCTCGTTTATTGAGGTTAATACTAAAGCTTCAACGATTATGACTTTGACTTGCGATCGCACATTAGTGCAATTTAACTATAGATTAGCGATCAATACGTCAGAAATGATTTTATTAGCTGAGCCATTACCAGAAAGCGAGTATCAAAAAGAAAGAGAGGTAGAAACAGGCGACTTGGTAGAATCTTTATCTCCTAATGGATATTTTGATTCTGCTGCATGGCTTTACGAGCAACTTATCTTAGCTATCCCATATCCCAAGATTGCACCTGATGCTCCTGCTCTTGAACTAAATGATACTAGCCCTGATCTAAATTTAGAGTCTTTTGGAGATAAGCGTTGGGCTATCTTAAGCTCTTTGCAATTATCTGAATAATGTTCTATCGGATTCCAAAAGTAAAGGGGCGCATCGCGCCCCTTTACTTTTGGTTTTTATTGAACAAAGAGGGTAAATACCCCGCCGCTCTGCGGCGTGAGTATATTCGGTAAAAAAGAATTTAGATACCCCGTCCGCTTGCGGCGGGGTGATTCATTGGCTACTTAACCAGCACAAGCAAATAACTTACTTAGTTGTTCTTTTTCTGTAGGATTTTCGATGCTTTGAGCGATTTCCTTTGCCTTATCGTGCTGACCGATCGCCCAGTATGTACTGCTGATATCAGAGAAGGCTCGGGAGCGAATATTTGCATCAGGAGCACTTTTGGCGATCGCTAGGCTTTCTTGCAAAATCGGGGTAACTTTTTCCGCTAAGCCGAATTCACCATAGATACTGGCGATGTTGTTAAAAGCAAAAAGTCGTTCGGCGGGTTGGGTTAGATTTTGAGCGATCGCTAAGGCTTGATCCCAAGATTTAGCAGCCTGTTCGGTTGCTTTGATCATTTGATATTGACGACCGACTTCAATTAGCAAAGTAAAAACATCAATCGAAGGCGCGACTGTACTTAGCCCTTGGAAACTTTGATCAAATAATTTGGTCGCTTCATCGGTTTTTTTGTCCTTGGTATAGGCGATCGCCACATTTGCAATTCCTACACTTTTCTCAACTGATTTGCTATCCAGATTGCCAATTACTTCTAGCGCTTTGTCATATTGCTTTGATACTAAATATTGACTAGCAACTAGAAATAGTGATCGAGTTTTTAAGAGTTCAGCATTGGCGATCGCAGCTTGTTCCACCGCTTTAGGATCGAGGGTAGGCAATACTTTTTCCTCTTTAGGAATATCTTGAGGATTATCTTTCTTCAACGCTTTAGTTGCTAATTTAGGAGCAGCTTTCGTAGTTGTTTTAGTGCTTTTAGCAGCTATATTCGCAGCTTTATTCGCAGTTTCCTTGGCGGAGGCGATCGCGTTATCACGAATTGCATCAAATTCTTGGAAAACTGCGGCAAGTGAAGCAACTGCCTTAGGATGATTTCCTGACTGTGCGTAACTACCTGTAATCTCAACCCGTGCTCTAGCTTTGAGATTACGATCCTCGATCATTGGCAGCAAATCTGTAGCGGCTGAAATTGAAGCTTCAGAATTAAAGTCATCATCTAGCTGTGTATATACATTCGCGATCGCTGCAAAAGCACGTGCTCGGACATAGGAATCAATAATTTCAGGGGTTGCTTTACTCGCATCAGCAAGTAAATTTTGTGCCTTTTCCTTTTTGTCTGCTTCACCAAAAGCTTGAGCAATTTTAATAGTTGCAAAAACTCTATCTACAGGATCGGGGAATGCTTTGGCGATCATCAAGGCCTTATCTAATGAATCTACTGCTAACTTTGGCTGTGAAACTTTAGAAAACCGTCCTGCAATATCCAATAGCGCAAAAGCTTTAAGCGATGGCGTAGGAATCGCATTTGCGGTTGTTACGCTCTTTTCTAAAATTTTCGTTGCTTGTTCAGGACGTTGCAATTCTAAGTATTTGTCTGCGATTTCGGTATAAGCTGCGACCTTAGATTCTGGGGAATTACTTGTATCAGCGAGAGATACATAGCATTGAAGAGGGACACCCTGAAATTGAGGATCGACTGTCTTCTTAGGACTAGCGGCTGAGACTGCACTCGTTGTTGTCAAATTGAGCAGCACAGCTAAACAGCCAGCCAGAAGCCTCATCCATGTCTTTCGCATAATTAATTCTGTCCTTGAGTGGATTATTGCTTGTTATGTCTTTTGGATTCTACCCAATTCGCTAGCGATCGCACCAAAATATAATCTCTTATGCCTTAATCGCATAGGAAAAACAAATGCTTGGGGGCTTATTGTTTTTAGCTTGTACTAACTTTGTCTGTCCAAAGGCAGAAACTGTAAAGAAAGATTGCGAACAGCTCAAAAACCTGTTACATTTCTCAATGTAAGATTACTAATTTATAAGGTAAATCGATTATGTCTAACGAAAACCGTAACGAATGGAATTGGGGTTTCACTTCTGGCGCTGAAAATTGGAATGGTCGCCTAGCAATGATTGGTTTCGTAGCAGCATTAGCGATCGAACTAACTAGCGGTCAAGGTGTATTGCATTTCTGGGGCGTCTTGTAACTTTTTGATATTTTCATAATAAAAAACTCCTCACTTTAGAGAGGAGTTTTTTATTGTAGAAATATTTTATATAAAACCTAGAAAGTATGTGTTTAACTTACGGACTTATAATTTCTAAGTTTTAGCAAAGATGATCTTTTATTCAGCAGCTACTGCTACTGCTACTTCAGATGCTGCTACTTCAGCTACTGCTACTTCATCAACTTCTATTGGTGCTTCTGCATCAGGAATTGCTTCTGCATCTTCCTCAATAGCTTCTGGCTCAAGTTTGATGGTCATATAGCGAATCACATCATCAGCAAGACGCATCGATTTTTCAAGACTTTCAATGGTTTTTGGCGTCGCCATGTAATTTACTTGGATATAGATACCTTCGCGATGCCCCTTAATGTCATAGGCTAATCTCCGTCTACCACGATGTTGAATCGTGATGTCTTCAGATTCTTGTTGAACTAAGAACTCTTGGTATTTAGCGATCGCCGCATCAGCTTCCAGATCAGGAAGATCAGGACGCAAAATATACATGGTTTCGTACAAACGTTTAACAGTCATTTAATTATTTCCTTATGGGCAGTGGTTGGCTTCTACTAATTAATTAGCATTTTTAGAAGCAAGGATTTATTATTATATCTTCATATGAGACAAATACTCACTTCCAGTGAAAGATTAGACATTAAACCCAAATAATTAGCGTTGCAGCGCGAAGCGCTGCAACGCTAATTATTTGGTGGCAAGGGAGTGAGATCCAAAAACCAGAGATCTCGTTTTGTACTACCTATAATTTTGAGATTTTATACAGCAATAGTATAATTAGACGATCAAAGGTATAAAAGTCACTTATTCTAAATTGCAGTAAAGCCGAAATAAAAAATATGGCAGTGGCGACTAAACCAATAACAAAAGTTTTGATTGTAGAAGATGAACTTGTCTCGGCGAATGCACTTTCAGATGCTCTTTTAGACTTGGGGTATCAAGTTCTAAAAATAGTTGATAGTAGTGATGACGCGATCACTTCTATCCATCGGCAGCTTCCCGATATCATTTTGATGGATATTAAATTAAGAGGATTTCATAGCGGCATTACGGCTGTCAATGAGATTCAGAAAATAGCAGTAATTCCAGTAATTTATCTGACCGCTTTTAGCGATCCGGAGACTCTAGAACAAGCGATCGCTACTTCTCCTTATGGATACCTCACTAAACCCCTTAGATACGCCGAAGTTAATATGGCGATTATGCTTGCTTTAAAGAAACATAGCGAAGAAAAAATATTACAAGAAGCTTTAGACAAAGAAAAAGAACTTCATATACTAAAAACACGTTTGCTAGCAATGGCTTCTCATGAATTTTCCACTCCAATGTCAGTAATTAGACTGTTGATTTGGAAATTACAAAATTTTGAAGAGCAACTAACTAAGGAAAGTAGAGCTAAAAATCTTGCTTCTATTCAATCAGCGATTAAAGATATAAATTGGTTACTTGAAGAAGTACGATTTATTGCTAATTCTGAATCTGGCAAGTTTCCTTTTAATCCCGAAGATGTTGATCCGATTACTTATTGTCAACAACTAGTCGAAAGTTTTCAAACAGAAGACAAAATTTGTAAATGTAAAATTCTGTTTCATAGCAGCGGGCAATGTGACAAATTAAAACTTGATAAGAAGTTACTGTGGCATATATTTATGAATTTAGTTTCTAATGCCATTAAATATTCTTACGATGCAGGTATTGTTGACGTAGAAATAACTTGTGATTCCCAGCAATTAATTTTAACTATTGGCGATCATGGTATTGGTATACCTGATAAATACTTAAACAATTTATTTTCACCATTTTTAAGGGCTGAAAATGTTGGTAATATCAAAGGCTTAGGTATGGGGTTATATATAGTTAAACAGGCTGTAGAAGCTCATCATGGAAAAATATCAGTAGAAAGTGAAGTAAATATAGGGACACAGTTTATTGTTATTTTACCTTCGGCAGATAGTTCTATCTAAGACTTTTATCTTTAGCTTCAAATTAGCCATATTACTTGAATTTCTGAGATTTAATTTTTCTTAATCCCTTTCCACCAAATAATTAGCGGTGCGGCGCTTCGCGCCGCACCGCTAATTATTTGGTTTTAATGTCTAATCTTTCACTGGGAAGATAGTAAACGTTGATATTTATGATTTTTAGCTAATAATCCCGAAAGAAAATATGCAATGTTGACCGCATATTAAATGTATTAGTTTAGAATCTAGCTAGCGTTCAACAACCGAGCCTGTGGTACAAATACTCGAAAATCCCTTACGGGTAGGTTTACAGCACGAAAGGACACCTGAGCCATTGATTCTAGTAATCTTTGGTGCGTCTGGAGACTTGACTATCCGCAAGCTAGTTCCAGCAATCTACAATCTCAAACAGCAGCGTCGGCTGCCACCCGAGATCACGATCGTTGGAGTTGCTAGGAGACCTTGGACTCATGATTATTTCCGTGAGCAGATGCGTGAGGGTGTAGAAAAGTTCTCAACGGGCATTGGTGCTGAAGCTATTTGGCAAGACTTTGCTGAAGGCTTGTATTATCAATCACTCGATATGAGCAATCTCGAAGATTATCGTAAGCTTGATGAATTTCTAAATCAACTTGATAAGGAAAGAGGTACTCGCGGTAATCGGGTCTTTTATTTAGCAGTTTCGCCCAACTACTTTACCGATGCGATCGAGAAACTAGGACAGGCGGGCATGATAAAAAATGCTCAGAAAACTCGGTTAGTGATTGAAAAGCCTTTTGGAAGGGATTTGTCTTCCTGTCAAGAACTTAACCGTGTTGTACAGAAATCTTGCGATGAAAAACAGATTTATCGCATTGACCATTATTTAGGCAAAGAAACCGTTCAAAATCTTTTGGTTTTGCGATTTGCTAATGCTATTTTTGAACCATTATGGAATCGTCAATTCATCGATCACATCCAAATTACAGTCGCTGAGACTGTTGGGGTTGAAGATCGGGCTGGTTACTATGAAAACTCTGGCGCACTCAGAGATATGTTGCAAAATCATTTGATGCAGCTTTTTTGCTTAACCGCAATGGAGCCGCCTAACTCAATGGATGCTGACTCATTGCGAAATGAAAAGGTCAAGGTGATTCAGGCAACTCGACTTGCCGATACCCGTAAATTAGATCGATCATGTGTGCGAGCGCAATATGGTGCGGGTTGGATGAAGGGTAAACAGGTACAAGGCTATCGACATGAACCTAATGTTAATCCTGAGTCCCTTGTGCCCACCTACGTTGCTATGAAGTTTGAAGTCAATAATTGGCGTTGGCAAGGTGTTCCCTTTTATTTACGCACTGGGAAACGAATGCCTAAAAAAGTTAGCGAAATTGCAATTCAGTTTCGTGATGTGCCTTATTTACTCTTTCAGTCTGCGGCGAAGCAGGTTTCTCCGAATGTGCTAACTCTGAGGATTCAACCAAATGAGGGGATCGCGCTGAGATTTGAGGCAAAGATGCCGGGGGCTGACCTGCGAACTCGCTCAGTTGATATGGACTTTGGCTACGGTAAAACTTTTGGTATCGAGGGTTCTGATGCCTACGATCGCCTGTTGCTAGACTGTATGTTGGGTGATCAAACCTTATTTACACGCGGTGATGAAGTAGAAGCGGCTTGGAGAGTGGTCACACCTGCGCTTTCTGCATGGGAAATGCCCAATGATCCAAGTTTAGTTCCGCAATATGAAGCAGGTTCATGGGGCCCAACTGAATCCGAGCAACTCATCGAACGTGATGGGCGAAAGTGGCGAAGACTTTGATCAATTAGGAATTACGAATTACGAATTAATCATCCTTAAATTCGTAATTCGTAATTTACAATTCCCAATTCGTAATTTGTAATTCTTAATTCCTATGAATACGCAAGCAACTTCCGTTGTATCTTTGCAAGCTCCTAAAGATGTCTCAGTATCTCAAGTCGAAGCAGAGCTAAGCAAAATTTGGCAGTCCTCTGGCGAAAACTCTGCTGCTAGAGCATCCACTTTTAATCTCATAGTTCATGAACCAGAAACCATTGGTGCTGCCTCGCGCATCGCTTCAGTGGATGCGATCGCTTCTCAGAGTCCATGTAGAGTTATCGATCTGGTCACCGATGATGGTGAAGATCAAGGGATATCGGCGCAGGTAGCTGCCTATTGCCCGATTCAAAAAGATCGTAGTTCCTTGATTTGTGGCGAATATATTACTCTTACTGGCGCAAAGCGAGCCTTTGATCGTGTTCATAGTATTTTGCCACCACTATTGATCCCCGATCTTCCTGTATTTCTATGGTGGAAGGACAGCCCTGCGCCAAATACACGGATGTTTGAGAAGCTCGTCAACTTAAGCGATCGCCTGATAGTTGATTCAGCAACTTTTGCCAATTCTGAGGTAGATTTGCTCAAAATTCGAGGCATGATCCAATCAAGTACTCAAATTGCTGACCTTAACTGGCAGAGACTCGCTCCTTGGCAAGAACTGACGGCTCAAGCCTTCGATCAACCTGATCGCCGTGTTGCAGTTTGGGAAATTGATGGTATTACGATTGACTATGAACAGGGCAACAGTTCCCAAGCCCTAATGTTTCTGGGCTGGATTGCCAGTCGTTTAGAATGGGAACCTGTCGAGCGCAATATGGAAGGTGGTGATTACAATATTCAACACGTCATTTTTGAAGGACGCAATGATATCCAGATCAAAGCTGAACTGGCGGCGATCCCCCTTGGTGATGTAGGTGAAGTAGTTGGTGATCTGATTGGATTGCGCTTGACTGCTTCTAATCAAAACACTGATGCTTGTAATGTATTTTGCTCTGAGTCCACTGGGTGTATGCGGATGGAAGCAGGTGGCGGAGCGCAAAATTATCGTGTGCATCAGGTATCACCGCTGTCTGATCAAAGTGCAGACACATTACTAGGTCAACAGTTGCAACGTTGGGGACGAGAAGTTCTGTATGAAGAAAGTCTTGCACTTGTAGCAAAGATACTAGCGCTATAAAAAAAAGAAGCTCGCGTTGGCGAGCTTCTTTTGTATTTTAAAATTCTTCAATTTCTAGTTGACCCACAATGAAGGCGACACATCCGAACGCACAAGTGATAGGCAATGGATTTTTGAGAATAAAGCTAAATATTGATGCTAAACATGAAATAGCGATCGCCGCAAATGTCCAAGACTTTTCATCGTCACTCATTCCTTTAGCATTTTTAATTGCGCGAAGGGTTTTGTCAGGTATCGGCAATGGCATCACAGAGCTTGGTGGAAACGCCCAATAATTACAGCAACGTTCAATAAATAGATCAGTCCAACCATTTTCTTGACACCATTCATCGATCCATTCATCCCGAAAACGCTTCATATGCACAAATTATTCAGTAGTTCTTTAAATAGACGGCGCTTGATCGCTATTCGTGTTTCTTTTACTTAGGTTAACAGGATATCCACTAATTGGGGCATAAGTTACTAAAACTTAAAGATGCACTTGTATATAGCTTTAGCTAGTTATGTTAGAAAAAATCTCGAAACCCAAAAAGGATCTGCGGCGCTCTGCGCCGCAACTCCCTTTTGGGTTTATGCCTTAACTAAAATGGTGATAGCTATACAGCAATGGTTTATTGCTTTGCTCCAACATTTACAAATGAGCTGTCACACATATCAAAAGCTATAGTTTTTCCAGCATCTAATGAAGAAATTAAATACGTCTGATAAATTTTGCCTTGGCGGTTGAGACGGTTGACTTGGACATCTCTTACTTTTCTCCCTGTAGAATTGGTAGCTGTGTAAGTAACACAGTTCTGACGGGTTGATTGTTTAGTTGAGATTGGCAAATAAACTGTTGATGCGTAAGCTTGGGAGACAAGTTGAATTTGAGACGTATTTACTGCTGCGCTTAGAAATAAATCGAGCATTATTTTTAGAATATCGAAAGTTAATTAATAGATATTCCCCTCTAATAATTAATTTTATCTTAATTTTGATAACAAATATAACAATTCTAAGTGATTTGTGGAGAAACAAGGGGCTTAAGCCCCTTGTTATAAGCTTTATACTTCCAAGACTCATTTAGGATTGCTATATCTATATCTATATAAATATTATTTACACGTCTTTTCTCAGTAATTAAAAAGAAAAGGCTATGTAATAAGCCTTTTCTCTTATGGCTCTTTGTCATTTAATTGAAACTTCTGTATGAGCTTCAGCGATCGCTTCAGGCGTTTTTGGTGTATTCACTCCGCGAATTGTATCGAAGGTTCCCTTGATAAAACCAGCGATCGGTACAGCCACTAGTAAACCTAATACTCCATTTAATTTGAAGCCAATATCAAGTGAAACTAACATCCATACTGGATTTAAACCTGTTAGCTGACCAACAATGCGAGGACCAACCACATTTTCAACTATTTGAATGATGGCAACCGCTACTAGTAATACCTTCACGCCTAACCAAAAATTTTGTAAGGCTATTAATAGACTAACAGTGACAATCGTGCTAGAGCCACCAAGAGGAATTAAACTTGCAACACCAATCCCAAGCCCAAAAAGTTGAGCTAGGGGTACTTCTAAAAGTAGCATGGCAGTAGTTTGTGACACACCGAGGATAGTCGCTAAAGTAACTTGTCCAACGATAAAGCGCTCAAAGTTACGAGGTAATAAATTGCGTACTTGATCGTTCCATTTTTGAGGTAACCAACTTAACACTCCACTCCAAAGAAATTGACCACGCAGGACTAAAAAGATGGAGAATATCAGAGTCAAAAAGATATTTACAAGGCTACCGATCGCACCAAATACAATACTAAAAAGTTGATTGGTCAGCGATCGCAAGACACCCGTTAACTTCTCAATTAGTTGATTAAAGGTGCTACTAATATCAATCGGTAATTGTTGGGCGATCGCCCAAGTTTCGAGGGTCTGTAATTGTTGTTGACCAGACTTGATCCATTCAGGTAGACGCACAATTAGTTCGTTAGCCTGTGCCAAAATCAAAGGCACAAGAAAAATTGCTAATGTCCCTAGCAACATGAAAAATATTAGAATTACTAACCCAGCTGAAATACCTCGCTCTAAACCCAATTTTGTGAGAAAGCGGATCGGATAATCTAGCAAAAATGAGATAACTGTCGCCGTAATCAAAATACTGACTAATGGTTGTAGCTCTTGACCTAGCAATAGCAATAGCCAGCCGTTAAGAAAAATCAACGGGAAAGTCAAGCCGAGGGAAAACCAACGAGGCAGTTTATTGAGGGTATCAATCATACGAAACAATTATGAACGCTAGTTATCTACTTAAAATTGTGCGGTAAAAGGGTTGGTTAAGACATAAATTCAGGAAAAGTTTTAAGCTTTGCTCAAAACTTTTCTTAAATATAACAATCTTTATAAGATAGAAAAATACTTCCTACCCTTTTATCCTAGATAAGCCCGACGAATCCTTTCGTCAATTAATAAATCGGAGGCTTGTCCTGCAATTGTAATCGCTCCAGACTCCATCACATATCCACGATCGGCATGTTGCAGAGCTAAAGTAGCATTTTGCTCTACTAATAAAATTGTTACTCCAGATTCATTAAGGCTATCAATTGTTTTAAAAATTTCTCGGACAATTTGCGGTGC
>Ga0105048_10004796_pt1 | contig 21955 bp, 14 predicted proteins | sample MAT05_FD_78382 | JGI IMG/M metagenome (GOLD analysis project Ga0105048, IMG submission 78382) | Freshwater microbial communities from Lake Fryxell liftoff mats and glacier meltwater in Antarctica - MAT-05 | ecosystem: Environmental > Aquatic > Freshwater > Ice > Liftoff microbial mat | place...
CCTGAAGATGAAGACTGAAGATCTGGTATAGGTATGATGCATAATCGGTTGTGTTCAAAAATCCTTGGATTCGGATATTCGCTTAATTTCAAGCCCGGCGAATTGAACAGGCTGGATGACAATAAAGCTGTTTCATGTATCGTTATCTTGAACGGAGCAACCCGCAATGGGGTATAACCCTCCTTTGCGTCGGGAGGAAACCGCATACCTTTTGCATCGGTGATGTATGGTTCCCGAGGGTAGTCAGGCCTTGTCCTCCGTAACGTCCGCGCGGGTGATCTGCAGATGAAAAACGATGTTTCGCGTTGTCCCTCCGTCCTTCAGGCATCCCGAATCCGCACCACTGATCAGCACAAACCGGGCCGGATGCGCCCTACCCTGCAGGATGGTTCATGAGTTACCGGGAAATATGGCCCCGGCTGGCATCTGATTCAAAAGCTGCCTGAGCTGAGCGATATTTACGGGCTTCACGAGATGGGCGGCGAAGCCCGCCTCTCGGCTGCTTCGCAGATCATCCTCCATCCCATAGCCGCTTAGCGCAATGGCGTGGACAGGCCGGATGTTCTGGATCTGCATCATGAGATCGAGGCCGCTGCCATCGGGGAGGCCGAGGTCGCTGATCACGACGTCGAAGGGTGCGGTCTTGTAGGCGGCAAGCGCCTCATGCACGGTGGCGGCGGTCGTGACCCGATGGCCGCTGAGGGTAAGCAAGTGATCCATCACCATGCGCGAGGATTCGTGGTCTTCAACGATGAGCAGGGACAGGGCGCGTGCCGGCTGTTTCTCCGGCAGGTTGTTCCCGCTCGTGGAGGCGGGTGCGGTGATACTGCCGAGGGTGACGGTGAACTTCGCACCGAGCCCACGACCTGCGCTTTCCGCTCGGATCTCGCCGCCGTGGGCGGTGACGATGGCGTTGGAGATGGCGAGGCCCAGGCCCAGGCCGCCGAACCGATGGTCGCTCGAGGCGTCTCCCTGCTCGAAGGCACTGAAAATTTTAGTCAACACTTCGGCCCGGATGCCGATGCCGCTGTCTGCCACGCTGATAATGATTCCGCCTTCGGTGTCATTATGTGTAGATACGGTGATGTTTCCGCCGTCCGGCGTGAATTTGACGGCGTTCCGCATGAGGTTCCAGAATACCTGCTGCAGCCGTGCGGGATCGGCCTGCGCGTGATGTCGCGCGGCATCCAGTTGCAGAGCGACTTGCAATTTTTTGCCCAAGCCCTCGCTTCGAATGATTTCGTCGGTGTGATGAAGCAGTTCATGGATATCGACGGGGCCGGGAGTAATGCTGAGCTTCCCGTGGCTGATGCGGGTGAGGTCGAGCAGGTCATCAATGAGTCGAGCTTCGAGTTCGATGTTGCGGCGCATCATGTCGAGCTGCCCGCGTACTTCGGCTGGAAGCGATAGATCACTGGCGAGAGCGGTGGCCGCCATCAGCACGGGGGACAATGGCGTGCGCAGCTCATGGCTGAGGGCGGCGAGGAAATCATCCTTCGCGCGTGACGCACGTGCGAGTTCTTCCATCGCACGGCGCTCTTCGTGAATGTCGGTATTGGTGCCGAACCAGCGGACAATTTTTCCATCCGGGTCGCGGATGGGAAAGGCGCGGGAGAGAAACCAGCGATACTGGCCGTCCTTGCCACGCAGGGGAAAGGTGTCTTCCCATGGCTGGCCGCGTTCGAGTGCCGCTTTCCAAGCGGGCACCATCCGGGCCAGGTGGTCCGGATGGTGCATTTTCTCCCATCCCCAGCCCTGCATTTCCTCGAGTGTGGTGCCGGTGTAGTCGAACCAGCGTTGGTTGTAATAAAACAGACTGCCGTCCGGGTTGGCCATCCACGCGAGCTGCGCGATGTTATCCGCCATATCACGGAAGCGCGCCTCGTTTTCGCGCCCCTTCTGCTCGGCCGCATAGCGTTCACGGATATCGACACCGGACGGGATCAGGTATTCGACCGCGCCATCGCCCCCGAATACCGGTGCGATCATGAAATCGATCATCACGCCCTCTCCGCCATGGGCAAACAGCGAGACATCGTAGCGGACCACCTCCCCTGCCAAAGCTCTGCCCATGGCATCGCGCATCCGTCCCGCAACTTCCGGATCGTAGCTCCACCAGGGCGCATCGGCAAAATGTTTCCCTATCACTTGTTCGCGGCGGGTATGGGCGATGGCCAACGATCGCTTGTCCACTTCGAGCAAAATTCCATCCCGGTCGATCAGGCCGACCAAGCCGAGCTGGTTATCGATGACGCGCCGCAAGTGGGATTCACGGCTGGCAAGCTCAAGGGCCGCACGCTTCCGCTCCGTTATGTCAACAGCGGTGCTGACGATCAACCGGCGGCCGCCGGGTTCACGGCCCATGGGTGTGGATGAGAAATGCCAGATCCGCTTCTTGCCCGTGGCGGTCGTGACCGTCCATTCGCCGTCGTCCATTCGGGTTTCGGCGTCGAACAAGGCATCAATGTAGTCGTTGGCGACGCCTTTCGCGTCGCCGTAAGCCTTTTGAGTCCACAGGCTGATCGTCGGGATGTCCTCAATGCGGTAGCCCGTGATGTCGGTCCACGCCTGATTGACGAGCAGGATGGCACCGTCTTCGGCAAACAGAAGAGTCGGTGTCGAGACATTCATCACCGTTTGGCGGAACTGCTTTTCGGCTTCTTGCAGTTTTTGCTCGGCCCGTTTGCGCACGGTGATGTCATCGAAAACGGCGACAAAATACCCTATCATCGGGCAATAGACGGAGATTGCCAGACGCTGGCCCCAAGGCTTGAAATCGATCTCGAATCGCTCCGGATTTCCTGTCGAGGCCACCCGGCCATAGGTCTCTAGCACTTCCGGGTGGAGTTCGCTGATTCCTGGAATGACTTCGGTGACGCGCATGCCGATCACATTCTCCAAACCGGTCAGTTTTCCAAAAGCGTCGTTCACCGCAAGATAGATGAAATCATGTGGCTGGCCCTGCTCGTCGGTGAGCATTTGGCAATAGGCGAAACCGTCCAACATGTTCTCAAAGAGCGAGCGATATCTCGCCTCACTCTCCCGCAGGGCCTCCGCACTGCGATTACGCTCGGTGATCTCCTCGACGAACACGGCGAAACCCACGATCTCACCCCCATCGTCGCGCACCGGGTAATAACTTTCCGTCCAAAAACGCGTCACACCGGGTGCGGCGGGTGTTTCACCGGAGAACTCGTAGTCCACCACGGCTTCGCCCGTCGCCAGAATGCGGCCCGTTACGAGGCAGATCGTTTCGAAGAGTGCGGGCACGATTTCGGAAGCATGACGGCCCAGATGTGCCTCGGCGGAAATGCCGTTCATCTCCGCAAGACGTTCATTGATGCGCACATAGCGCATTTCCCGATCAAAGAAGCAAAAGCCGATGGGCGCGTTCCGGAGAAGTGAATCGAGCAAGACTCCGACATCTGGAAAATCCATCCCAATGCGGTCGCGCCCGGTGGCGGCGGCACCACTTTCGACGGTCAGACCCGCCGCACGCAACGCCGCTTCGGCCTTTTCCAGTCGTGCGTGCAGCCGGGCGATTTCCGAGCCAGCGGCGGATTCGGGAAGCGTGGCTGTTCCCACCGGGTCCGGTTTCGTGCTCATGATAAGGGGAAGTCTGTCAGATATGGGTAGCTCCAGGCAAATGTTTTTAATTGGGTGGGTAGAGTCGATTTCCCTACTCTACCCACCCAATCCGGTGCGCGGGATCAAACCACCGGTGGCGGGGTCATGTCGCCCTCGTCCTCCCGCGTGGGATCTTCGACGAGGGATTGGTTGAAAAAGGAGGGGCGGAACGCGTTCGCCCTAGCGAATGATAGGTCAGCAGGTTACCCCAGGGAACTTCTCAATAGCGTTTCATCCTCGCGGCGGTCTCCCAAACTATAGGAGCCGGGTGCGCATCAGGCCTTTTGGGTTCCATGGACCCTTGCCAGTCCGGAAAGAGTTCTATTCGCCGCTTTCTCCTCGTTTAAAATTATTTTCAGGATGGAGGCAGCTTTCGGATTGTGCAACAACCCTGCCCATTCATACAGGCACCCGTACGTAGCGATTTCGTAGTGTTCGACCTTCTGCGCAATGCAGATGAGCGCACCGTTGATAGCGGGCGAATTCTTGAACTTCTCAGCGATCTCATCACTTTCTTCCAAAAGACCTCTGGTCGCTTCGCAGGTTTCTTCTTTGGCAGATTCGCCAAAAGATTCGAACACGTCTTCGAGTTTCGCAAACTGGCCTATGCTTATTTCAAGATGGGCGAGTATGGCAGCCTGCAAATGTCTGCAGGTGGCGCTATGAGCCAATTTGGGCATGGCTTCCACGATCTGATGCTTGGCACCATACACGTCCGCAAGTTCATCAAGAAACAGGTCATTAAGAGCGAGGGTAGTATTCATAAGTTTTTTCTAGTAAAGGAATGACCCTGCGGCGAACGAATTCTGCCGCAGGGTCTTACTTCTTGGGGAGATCAATAAGTGCGATCCGCTTCTTGCATGGCGCGGCCCTTGTTCTCGGAAGGTTCCGGCGTTGTGGAATCGCTCGTGGAGCAGATATCCGTCGCCTGTGCTTCCTTGAAGATGTCGGTCGCCTTTGTGATGTCATCGCTATCGCTGGCATGAGCTGAAATGAGGATATTGCCCTCTTTGAGCTTGCCCTCATAGACCTTGGCTTCCAGCTCTGGAATGCCCATGCCAATCAGACCTCCTGCGAGACCGCCCACGGCGGCACCAATGGCAGCACCACTAAGCGCGGCCATGATCGGACCAGCGGCGATGAAGGGCCCCAACCCGGGAATGGCGAGGGCACCGATGCCTGCGGCCAGGCCCAGCGCACCGCCCAGAACGCCGCCGGAGCCCGCGCCTGTGATCGCACCTTCAGGTGCTTTGGTATTTTTCTCATGGGCGAACTCGCGAGTCGCTCCCTCGTCGGGAAACAAGACGGAAATGTCGCTGTTAGCGAAGCCCGCCTCCAGAAGACGATCCACAATTAGATCAGCCTGAACTTCCGAGGTGGCAATACAGAATACGGATTTCGAGTACATGGTAATGTTTTGTTATTTTTTGTTGTTTTGTCTGACTATACTATTTCGGGGAGGGAGATCGTTTACTTGACTTCAAGCTGGTCATCGATAGTTTCCTTGCCGCTGGCCTTGATCGCCAGCTCGCGGATCACGCGCTTTTCTTCCGCACTGTCAACCGGGCCGCGCAATGTGACCCGACCATCGCTGGTGATGATCTTGACGTTTTGAGCATTCATTGATAAACCGTCCTGGGCCATGATATCCTTACGGATTTGTGCGGTGACGTCGATATCGGCCCGGCTGTTTCCCTGATCCAGCGCCGTGCGCTCGCTGTTATCACGATCGCTGCTGTTACGCCCGGTATTTTCAGGATCACGGTTGCCGCGCTCCGAGTTTGCAGGACCACTGTAGTTGCGTTCTGCATTGTCGGAATGATCCATGTAATTCTTAACCTTATATGCGCTGTAAACGGAACTGATATAACCCGCCTTGCTCAGATCCGGCCATTCGCCTGCTTTAAAGTGCGGGGCGTTGCTAAGAGCTTCCTTGGTAACGTCCAACTGCAGTTCGTCGGTTCCCTCAGCGAACCGAAACGCAGCGGGTGGCACAATGCTCAACTCATCGCCGATGCCCAGAAAACCACCGGAAGATATCGCTACTGCGACCACCCGGCCTGCGGCCAGGTCCACGACGAGGTCGGCGACTTCACCAACCGTTTCGCCCTTCATGTTCTTCACATTCTTGCCCATGAGCAGGCTAGCCTTGGAAGTGCGCCCGTAATTACTGGTATTGGCTTTCGAGGTGGCGGAACTTGCCGCCTTGTAGTCCGTAGGCACATCGCTTGTCTGAGGTTCCGCGGCCCACGCGACGGAGGTCAGCATCAATGCAGCAGCGGTGCAGCTGGTATGTATCATGATTTTACGTTTCATTGTTTCAATTGGTTGAGTATGTTTTTGCTATTCGAGATAGACACTCTCGATCTGGCCAACATGAAGCATCACACGAAAGTTAAAATGGGGTGAAACCCTACCTCAGTCCGTTCAAGAGATAAATTTAAGATAAGGCTCAACACACAAATAGAGAAGGAATTCAGATTCGTTTGATAGTTCTTGGAACTCATCCCGTTTGAACCAGCCAATTTGAATCACCCGGACTTTTCCTTGATTTCCATTTGAATGACCGCGTTCTCCTCTCCTGTTGTCTTTGCTGCCTTATCCATGAGAACCTGCAGTTCCCGAATCTCTGCGGGGAGGCGCTCGACCGTCTCCAAATCCTTCTCCAGAATCTTCTCGGTTTCGGCGGGTTTGGGATTCATAGGTTACAATGCGCGTTGTCGGGAAGAGATCAAGGGGCGGGTGGAGTCATACACTGTGGCGCTGCAAGATCGAAATGACTTCTGAAAGTGAGACGTCGGGTGTGAATTGACCGGACCTCGCCATGCTGCCCGTTGAAACCCGTGATAATACCCGCGGAATCAAAGCGGATTTAACAACATCGGGTTTATCGACGATCAAAATGACCGAAGCGTCGCCACGCATGGCTTTTGCATAGGGACATGTGCTTTCCGCTTCGTTCATGATTCGCCGGACCTGCCGCATATTCAGGCCGGGAATTTGCGCGTGCATCTCCACTGACAACGTGCAACCACCGTGAGCGTCCTCGATCAGGCTAACCAAGGCCCGAACGGTCGATTCACCGAAGCGCAAGCCGAGTGTTATACCCGCATTCATGATCGCACCGTGGAAACACGCGGAACAAGCACCCGCAAACAACATCTCGGGACTGGGGCCGCGCTTTTCGATCCCAGCCTCCAAAGGATTTCCCAAGGTCACGTCCAACAGCCCCTCGGGATTATAAACGGTGCCTGAACGCCCGCCTCTGGAAATCGCTTCAACGGTGAACAATGTCTTCATGCTGAAAAAGCTATGCGGAAGGTGATTCGGTTCCCATGGGGTGTAACCCTACTGCGGTGGCGGGATTTGACCCGCCGTTGACTCCGGCCCCGATCTCGATTCAGGGGACTTTGATCTCCACATAGTGTTCCTGCTGATCGTCGGTGAGGGGGATTGTTTCCCCGAAAATCTCGATTTGATCGAGGAGGATCGTAGGTGTCTCATCCGGGTTCCCGGTGAAACGGCTGATGGTGATGTGATAGACCGTTTGCCGGAAGCGGTAGTGGATTTTATAGCCGGGCCAGTTTTCCGGCAGCCTGGGAATGATACGCAGCTGATCTCCTTCAAGGTTCACTCCTAACAGGGTTTCGACCAACAGGCGGTACATCCACCCGGCGGAACCCGTATACCACGTCCAACCACCGCGGCCGATGTGCGGAGCGACCGCATAGACATCCGCAGCAACAACATATGGTTCAACTTTATAGGTAGCGATTTGTTCCGGCGTCGCACCATGGTTGACGGGATTGAGCATCCTGAAAAGTTCCCAGGCACGTTCGTTTTCGCCCATCTGAGCGAAGGCCATGGCGGTCCAAATCGCCGCATGGGTGTACTGTCCGCCGTTTTCGCGCACGCCGGGGATATAGGCCTTGATGTAGCCGGGATTAAGAAGCGATTTATCAAAGGGTGGATCAAACAACTGAATTAATTTGGCATCGCGGCGGACCAGACGTTGGTTGACGGATTCCATCGCCCGCCGCGAGCGCTCCGGGTCGCCCGCGCCGCTGAGGATGGACCAGCTCTGTGGCAGGGAATCGATCTGGCATTCTTGATTTGTCTTAGAACCAAGAGGATCGCCGTTGTCGAAATATGCGCGGCGATACCAATCCCCGTCCCAAGCGTTTGCTTCGATGTTCTTTTGCAATTGCCGCGCTTGATTGAGACAACGTTCCGCGAAAACGATATCATTCCGGGAGCGCGCCAGTTCGCTGAAACTGTTCAACACCTGATAAAGGAAGAAAGCAAGCCAGACGCTTTCACCGCGGCCCTCTTTCCCGATCTGGTTCATACCGTCGTTCCAATCCCCGCAACCGATGAGCGGTAAACCATGTTCACCAAATTCGAGTCCGTTTTCGATGGCGCGCACACAATGTTGGTAGAGCGTGGCGGACTCCTCGGTAGGCGCTGGCAGGTCGTAATAAGCTTCTTCATCCTGCTTGACGGGGCGTGCATCCAAAAAGGAAACCATCTCATCAAGCACACCGGTATCGCCGACACAGCCGACGTAGCGGCAGGTCACATAGGGCAGCCACAGATAGTCGTCTGAGAAGTGGGTCCGGACACCGCGCCCGGTGGGTGGATGCCACCAGTGTTGCACATCACCCTCGAGGAACTGCCGTGCGGCGGCACGCAGCAAATGGGCGCGGGTGAGAGTAGGCTCGGCATGAACAAGCGCCATCACGTCCTGCAGTTGATCGCGGAATCCATAGGCACCGCCCGATTGATAGAAACCCGTTCTCCCCCATATCCTGCAACTCAGATTTTGATATAACAACCAGCCGTTCGCCATCACGTTCACCGCGGGGTCGGGCGTGTCCAGATTCACCGTACCAAGGGTGCGGTTCCAATAGGACCACACGCCATCGAGTGTTGAACGACTGGCATCCGTATGGCGGAAACGCCGAATCAGTTCCTGCACCTCCCGGACGTTCTTCCCGACACCGAGGCGGAACGTGGTTTCCCGTTCCTGGCCGTCTTCCAAGGAGAATGAAACCTGAATTGCCCCGCAGGGATCGAGCCCCGCGCCGACCCTGCCGGAAAGGCGCGAGCGCTTCAGTGATGCCGGTCGCGAGAGATTTCCGTTCCGTCCGATGAACTCTTTCCTATCACCCGTCAACGTGCGGGAAGGATCGTTTACATCAAGGAATACAATACGTCCCGGAAACTCGGTATTGCTGAAATTCCGTGCCAGTAGCGCTCCCGTCTTCAGATCCACTTCCGTTTGCACATGGAGGAGGCTCTTGTGCCTCACGTCTCCCAGCACCCATTCGCAATAGCCGGTGACGGACAAGCGCCGTGCCTGACCCGAAACGTTTTTCAATTTCAAAACAGAAAACTTCACGGGAGCATCCATCGCCACAAAAACCCATAACTCGCTGTGTATTCCATCCTCGATGTGCTCGAATACTGTATAACCGAAACCATGGCGTATGACATAAGGTGTCTCGCCCTTTGCAGGGAGAGGCGTAGGGGACCAGAATCTTCCAGTTTGCTCGTCTCGGATGTAAAGCGCTTCACCCGTGGGGTCTTGAACGGGATCGTTGTTCCAAGGTGTCAGCCGGAATTCATGGGCGTTCTCCATCCACGTGTAAGCGGAACCGCTTTCGGAAACCACGGTGCCGAACTCGGGATTGGCCAGCACGTTCACCCACGGTGCAGGGGTCATCATGCCTTTGGAAAGCGTGATCACATATTCATGGCCATCCTTGGTAAAACCACCGAGGCCATTGTGGAACAGCAGCTCTCTCTGTGGCAAAGGTGCCTCCGGCTCCGCTGCCTTGAGCCGCGTGATCGCGAGCAGCGGGATGGTAGTTTCGGAAATCCCCCGATGTTCCAGTTGGTCCGCCAAAGAACCCTTTTCATCATTCAACACGATCCGGGCCGAGGCGTGCAGCAGCAGGCGGTCCTCATTTGGAATCTGTTCGAGGCTACGGACGAAAATTCCGCCCGGTTTGTCCATCATCTTGGCCTCAAGTCCCGATGAGATGAGATCGGTGATCCGGGACTCGAGTGAATTCCTGTAGAGGGAAACGTCCTCGTGCAGGATGACCAGATCCACAGTGAGCCCCTTCATGCGCCAGTAGGAATGTGCCTGGATGAGTTGTCGGACCAGCTCGATTTTCCCGATATCGCTGATGCGCACGAGTATAATGGGAGTATCCCCGGAAATACCATAACTCCAGAGTCCGTTCTGTCCGCGGCGGTTGCTGAGCAGAACGCCCGCGTCGGCCCGGCGGGCTGGATTTGAATAAATCAGTCCACCAGCCAGGTTGCCGTAAAGTTGGGCTTCGGTCTCGGTGATGTTCAGATGATGCAAGGTCACTTGATTATGAGTCCACGCGAGATCAAATGCCCGCTCCGCCATGTGGGGGCTTTGGTATTTCTCGATATGGGCGAGTGCCGCATCCCGGTTATCCGCGACGCCGAGAACCACGGTGACAATGGCGGAACCAAGCGCAGGGACCGTGACGGTGCGGCGCAGTGATACGATAGGATCCAACACCGAACCCACCGTGTTCGATAATATGGAGTTCCTGCCCATTGCGGCAGGGCTTGCCAACGTTCCTCCGCGGCCCACAAAGCGTGAGCGGTCCGTTTCGCATGAGATTTCCCCCTGGGAACCCTCGTTGCTGACCATCAGATGCAACAACCAAGGCGGCTCTTCGTCCTCGGAACGGGCGCGGCGGGAGCAAAGCACTGCCGAGGAGGCTTGTACGAATTCGCTTTGCACAAATAGATTGCTGAATGCGGGGTGTGCCTCGTCCGCAGCGTGCGGTGCCAGAACCACTTCGGCATAGGTCGTCAGCTCGATGACACGATCAACATTGGTCCGATTGCAAAGGGTGACGCGACGCAGCTCCACATCGTCTTCAGGGGATACACTTATCTCGGTATGAATTTCAAGTCCCGCGTGATGATGGCGGAATTCCGCCCGGGATTGGGTAAAGATGGCTTCATAGCTCTTCGTTGCCTTCAAGGCAGGTTGATGGGTGGTGGACCAGGATTCACCGGATGACAGATCCCGCAGATAGATGAATGTTCCCCAGCAATCACGCGTTGCGTCTTCTCGCCAGCGGGTAACGGCGAGATCACGCCAGCGGCTGTACCCACCGCCTGAACTGCTGATCACAACGTGGTAGTTTCCATTTGAAAGAAGGTGGATATCCGGGGCGGGCGGTGAGGGGTTCGTGAAGACACGCATCACACATTCCGCCTCGTCGGCGGCAATCCTCGAAGCCTCGGGCGAGGAAGCGTCGGCAAAAACGCTGGCTGCCGTTTTCGGCACCCGTTCCTGCAGCAGGAGATCCGCTGCCTTCAGCAAAGGACAGGCCATGAAGCGCCGCTGCATCGGAAATTCCCGCAACAGGTTGTCCAATGCGAGCAGGCTCATTCCTTGATGATGCACCATGAAGGAACGGACCGTGGCACTTGTTTTATCCGGCGGGAGGCGTGTGGATGTATAATCCACCGCCTCGTAAAATCCATAAACACCACTGCGCCCTTCAAGCGCGAGGCGCTGGAGATTCTCGCAGGATTCCTTCGGAGCCACCATGAGTGCCATCACCGAGGCGTAGGGCGCGATCACCAGATCGTCTGCCTGTCCTCGTTTAAGACTGAGGCGCGGCACGCCGAAAGCATGATATTGATAATTGAGCGCCACATCAGTCCGATAATAGCCCGACTCGGAAATACCCCATGGCACCCCGCGGGATTTCCCATACTCGATCTGTTGCCCCACCGCAGCCCTGCAGGTGTGATCGAGCAAAGTGTTTTCATAATTAGGCATTACGAGCAACGGCATGAGATATTCAAACATCGAGCCGCTCCAGGAAGCGAGCAGGCGTTCTCCCCGCAATGTAATCAGTAAACGCCCTAGTGAGAACCAATGATCCTGCGGAACTTGTCCAAGGGCGATGGCCACATAACTGCACAACCGTGCCTCGGATGCCAGGAGGTCATAATAGCTGTTATCCGGGCGATTCTCCCGCACGTTGAAACCTATCGAGAATAAATCCCTGGCCGAATCAAACAGAAAGGTAAAATCCATCGCGGCCAGCTCATCACTCTGCTTCGCCAACACATCCAGGGTCTGCATCCGCTGCGCGGCGTTTGCGGCACCCTCGATCACCTTCTGGGAAATTTTTACCAAATCGTCGTGAATCTGCTCCCTCGATTGAGAAGGGATTTCAGCCAGAAGCGAATCGATCCGGGGGCAGATCAGCTGATTCATCCCGGCTATCTCCCGCAGGGTGAAGGGTTGGTCGAGGAGAGTCTTGAGCCAGTCTGATATGATTACCCGCAAGGCCAGCCATGGGGCAAGGAAAAGCATGTCATTCAAATGATCCTCGCAATCCCGGTGGAGCGCGCGGGCCCACCCGCTGGCCTCTCCGCCGCCATTGGCCATCGACTCCGCGATGATGGATGCCCTTTGGGTTGCCCTCTCCAACATGGTATGGGCTTCACGCAGATTGGAAGGGGTTTTGGCCAGTTCGGCATCGAGGATGGTGAGCGCGGCATTGCCAGGGACGGCTTCCATAAGTATCCCCAGCGTGTCCCGCATACCCACGAACAGCTGGGGAGTGAATATCTGTGCGTCCATCTGCTCCCTGAGACCGGCGCCGAGGGTGAGCAGGTGTCCTGCTAGATTGCCGCTGTCCACGCTTGATACATAGAGTGGCGGCAGCGGTTGTGTTGTACGAGTGTCATACCAGTTATAAAAATGCCCCCGATAGCGCTCCATCCCATCCATTGTGGCAAGCGTATCCTGCGTCCGGCGGATCATGCCTCCTACTGATAGATAACCGAAATCGCAAGCTGCCAGATTTGCCAGCAGCGCGAGGCCCAGGTTGGTGGGCGAGGTCCGCGTGGCAATCATGCGCACCGGTATCTCCTGGAAGTTGTCAGGCGGCAGCCAGTTTTCCTCGGCGGTGACGAAAGTTTCAAAATAATGCCATGTCCTGCGCGCGGTCCTCTTCAGGAATAGGGTTTGAATGTCTGTTAGATCGGGAGCCGGCGGTTTGATCGGCAAGCTGATCCACCATGCAATCCCCGGTGCAATGATCCAAATTCCCAAGATCAATATTTCCAAAAACAACCTTGCTGAAGCGAAAGTTGCGAGGCTGAAAAGAACCGCGAGAGCGACTACTGGAGCGATCCACATCTTGATATAGAAGCTATCGAGATCGGAGCGGGAAGCACGCTCCGCATCGCTTGATGTCTGCCATTCCAAAAGTCGTTTGCGCGTCACGAGCAACCTCACGAGGGTTTTACTGATCGCGTTCAGGCTAATATAGGCATCAAAGGGAAGGAAAGCGATCGTGAGGAACATCTGCCCGATCTGGCGACCTGAAGCACCCGCCGTTGCATGGAGATGTTGAGTCCATGGCAAGTCCGTCGGTTTTTGAAGCGTATTGACCAGCAACGCAAGCAATCCGGGAAGCGTGATGAGCGCGATGACGATCAATGTTCGCCATGCGCCCAACTCAGGGACGAAAAACCAAGTGCCGATCAGGAAGGCCATCAGTGCAACCGGGATGAGACTGCGCCGCAGGTTATCGAAGATCTTCCAACGTGATAGTGCGGAGAGCGGATTGGCGATGCTCAGCGCGTCCGGGCCGGGCACGCGGGGCAGCAGCCACTGGGTGATCTGCCAATCACCACGGATCCAGCGGTGGCGGCGGTCGATATCCACGTTATAGCGCGATGGGTGCTCTTCATAGAGTTGCACATCACTGACCAGACCGGAGCGGGCATAACATGCTTCGATCAAATCATGGCTGAGAATGGTATTCTCTGGAAACCGATTGCCGAGGGCGCGCTGGAAGGCATCCACATCGTAGATTCCCTTGCCGATGAACGAGCCTTCCTGAAACACATCCTGATAGACATCGGACACCTCCCGGGTGTAGGGATCGATCCCTGCATCGCCTGCGAGCAACCGCACAAACCATGAGCGCCGCGAGCTCGGCAGACTTACGCCGATTCTGGGTTGTAGAATACTGTAGCCTTCCAAAACCACACCGCGCTCCGCATCAAACTCGGGGCGGTTCAAAGGATGCGCCATAGTTCCGACGAGTTGGCGGGCGGCATCGCGCGGGAGCTGGGTATCGGTGTCCAGCGTGATCACATACTTGATAGCGGGCAGGAATGATACCTCACCCACGATTTCAGAGAAGGACAGGGTGGGGCCGCCACGGAGCAGGGCGTTGAACTCTATGAGTTTTCCCCGTTTGCGTTCATAACCCATCCAAATCCCCTCCCCTGCGTTCCAGCGGCGGGGCCTATGGAACAGAAAGAAACGGCTGCCGTTATCGGATGGATATCTTTGATTGAGCATCATCACCCCTTCCCGCACACGTTGTAACAGGTGGGCGTCACTCGGCAGGATCTCTTCGGCACCATCTCGAAAATCGGTCAACAGGGCGAAATGGAGATGCTGATCCCGGTTCGAGAGATGATGCAGCTCCAATGTCTCGATGAGGTGATCCACCCCCTCGGCGCTGGTGAGCATGGTGGGTATGGCCACCATCGTGCGACAATCCGGAACGATGCCGGACGAAAAGTCCAGCCGGGGAAGCAAGTGCGGTTTTACCATCAGCGTGCTCAGCCAATTCATGAGCGCCACCCCAAACTGGCTCGCGCAGAGGAGGAAAATCATACTGAAAACAACGATTTTCCATTCGTTCTCCATCAACATCCGGGATGCTTGGACGAACCCGAATGTCGCAAGCAGGGTGATCAATCCAATACCGCCGACATAGAACAGCAGCGGGTGGAGATGGACGCTTCTCTCAATGGCACTCCGCCATGGCCATCGCACGCATGCGATGCGTTCAAGCGCGGGCCGCCCTTTATCGATCAGGTAAAACCCCACATGGGCGGTCCGATCCGTTTGTCCTTTGAGAAGATTACCCTCTTTGGCAAGTTGAATGGCGGCTTGCGCAACCTCCTCTTCCGATAGTTTTCCATAGCGGGAAATCGTTTCGACCGAATGCCGGTAACGATCACGGGTTGAGAAATCCATAGCTCCAAACACCTCGCCCGGGTCTCCGCGCAGTGTCATTTCCACCACGCTCAGGGTTTCCACAAACTCCTTCCAATCCATCGCGCTCAGGAATCGCAGACTGCCGATGCTGTGACTGACCGAAACCTGATCAGCAGCCTGCGTTTGGCTGTCCTGATGAACGAGCAACTCGATGGACGTGCCTTGCTCAACGAGCTTCTGTTCCAGCCAATTACGCGCCAGATGGAGCACGGGGCTGTGTTGCGAAAGACGCTGGCTGAATTCAGCGACGAAGGAACTGGTGAGCGGGAGATCCGATTTCGCCATGTCCGCCACCACGATGACCAGTTGGGATGGGTTCGTTTCCGCCATTTCCTGCAATCGCCCTACCCACAGGTGCGCTTGATCGCGATGACCCCTCGCGGTGGCGAGCCGGGTGGCGATACGGCGGAGATTTTCGATCAACCCGAGACGAAGCATGATCGGGATGGCCCAAAGTTCGCCGATTTTCAGAGAATCCACCGCTTGGTAAGCCTCGATGAACGAGCCGAGTACTCCGGCGTCGATCTGTGCGTCCACATGCCGGATGTATTCGAGCACAAGGTCGTAAACACGGGGATATCCGGCGGAAGGTCCGTTCAAGAGATGGGGCAATTCACGGCTGTAGCTGCGGGGTAAATGACGGCGCGCCAATTGGATCTGCTCTTCAATAAGGTAAAAGTTATCAAGCAACCACTCCGAGGCAGGGGAAAGGCGGCGGCGGGGAATGATTTCGCGGGCCTGACGGTTGAATACCTTCAAGTGCGATTCGTTGTCCTCCAACTGGGCCAACAAGTTGTTAGGAGCGACCTGAAAGTCGATCCGGTGACCCACCGCGAGACCGCGTGCGTGTTGGGCGAGTTGCTCGACGCTGAATAAATCCGCACGCAATGGCGGTTCGCCTGAATTCTGGTGAGACTGCCCGGTTTTCCATTTCTTCCAGCGTAATGACAATATCTGCATGTGTTCCTTTTCCCCAGTAGTGGATCAAACTGAGTTTTGATCAAAGGTAAACTTAGGTCTATGGGGTATTGTCCTACCCGCGGATTGGCTTGAAGGTTCATTTCTCTGAATACTTCGGCTCGCCCATCCTGAATGAAGAAGGCGGCCCGGCTTTCGCCAGACCGCCTTCGTTGCCACGGAAAGTATCAGCCGGGAGCTTGCGTTTTAATGGTTACGCGTGCTCGGGGTCCCGGCGGTAATTAAAATTGCTGGTTTGGCCGTGGTTGTTTCCAGGGCGATCAAGAGGGGTTGGGCAGGAATTTCCCGTTTTCCTTCATTGGTACAACTCATGATGAGACCGAGAGTCATAAGGCTCTGAATGAAGCTGATAATCGGTTGCATAATCCGGTGATTTAGGTTGGTGCTTGGCGAAGAAGCGGGCTGTGGCTGATCAGAACAACCCGGCCTGATTGCCGAAGGTCTTTTGATACAACCAACCTAAGATGACTTTAATCCCATACCAATGGGGTGAAACCCCACTAATCGAGGCCGGGCACGCGTCGATTAAAGAATGGTGGTCTGCACGCTGCTTTCGATAATCCCCGCAGAAATGGCATAGCGGGTCAGGCTTGCGGTGTCGTGTATGTCGAGCTTTTCCATCAGCCGGCCGCGGTGCTTTTCAACGGTCTTGATGCTGATGTTGAGTTCCGATGCGGACTCCTTGTTGGCTTTACCCTCTGCGATCAGTTGTAATACTTCCATCTCGCGAGAGCTAAGAAGCGCCGATTTCTTACCGACGGTGGCCGATTTGGCCGAAGCTTTCGGATCGATGCGGACAAGCCTCCGCGCAATCGAGGGACTGAACAACTTTTTGCCCTTGTGAACTTCCCGGATCGCCCAGCATACATCCGTGGCACAGGTTTGCTTAAGGAGAAATCCCGAAGCCCCGGACTCGTTCGCACCCTGAACATAAGCATCGTCATTATGCGCGGTGAGAATGAGGATTCTAATGCCCGGACTCAGTTTGACAAGCTGGCGCGTCGCCTCAAGGCCGTTGAGGCCAGGCATCGCGATGTCCATCAAGACCACATCGGGCCTGAGTTCCATTGCCATGGTGACTGCCTGACGTCCGTCGAGGGCCTCGCCTACGATTTGAATGTCGGGGTTTAATTCGAGAACCCTCCGCAGTCCCTCACGAAGGATGGTGTGGTCTTCCGCGATCAGGACGCTGATTAGTTTCATGGTATTTGGGGGTAGGTGTTCGAAGTTAACTGCATTAGGCCGGGAGTGGCAACGTGATTCTTGTCCCGGCAGCTCGAATCATGGGCGTCCTTTCAAACGCCCATCGGTTTCATGAACGGCAACAGCCTCCCGCCTGTCCAGGCAGGCACCACTTCCGATCAGGAGGATGAAATGACTGCCGAAGATGATTTTCATTCGATTTGGCTGGTTAGGTAATCTGCAATCACGGAAGACGACCGTGGCCGCCACACGAAAGGCTGGCTATGGGGTGTAACCCTACCACAGGTTCTTGTCGTGGAGTTTGTTTTTCACGGTCACGACCGGCAGGTAATTCTTATTCATTCCGACGACGTAAAACGTCTTTTAAACAAATTTCAAAATTGGAACTTTTCAATATTGATGTTAAGAATCCGGCCATGCCCACTCTTGCGAGGATTCTTCGTCTCACCTTTCGATTTCCGCTTCAAAGCACGATTTCACTGGGCATGGCCGTTCTTTGTACCTCGCTGGTCCTTGTCCTGCCGGGCATCACCATGCAGTTCATCGATGTGATCATCGCAAAAAACCGGCCCGATCTCATCCTTCCCACTGCGGCGATCGGCGTGGGAGCCATTTTCGCCCGCCAGCTGCTCTTCACCCTGCGCACCTATTATAACAATTCCCTCGAACTCAAGCTCACCCACCTCATCCGCGTCGAGCTTTACGACAAGCTCCAACGCCTGCCGATCAAATGGTTCGATTCCAATTCCTCGGGAGAAATCATGTCCCGCGTCGGCACCGATGTCCCTGCCACCAACCGCGTCATCGTCGAGGGTGTGGACCAGGCCATCGCTGCCATCCTTCAATTCATCATCGTCATCGGCTACATGTTCTATCACTCATGGCATCTCGCTCTTGTCACCCTGATCCCGTTGCCCGTCATTGGTCTCATCACCACCTGGTGGAGCCGCCGCTCCGAACCCTTGTGGCGGGAATCTTCCGAGGCCTCCTCCGCGCTCAACGCCGTGCTGCATGACAATCTATCTGGCATCCGCCAGATCAAAGCTTACACCGTGGAGCCTCTCGCCCTCCGGAATTTTGACCGGGCCTCGCAAAAAGTCGGAGAAAAGCATTTGATCGTCATGCGCGGCCAATCCATCGTCTGGCCCGGGGTATCTTTCATTGCGGAATCAGGCATCATCATCATGGTCGCCTTCGGGGCTTATTGGACGCTACAAGGGGAACTCACGACTGGCACCGTCATCGCCTTCATCGCGGCGTGGGGTTCGTTGTTCGATCCCATTTCCCGCATTAATTCCCTCTCACAGACGTTCACCCGCGGTGTCGTTTCAGCCAAGCGCCTCTTCACCATCATCGATACCCCGGACGAGTCCCACATCACCGAAGGCGAGCGCCCCACCGCGATCCAGGGCCACGTGGTTTTTGAAAACGTTTCCTTCTCCTATTCCGAAGAAGCCCCGACCATCAACGGGCTTTCACTTGAGGCCAGACCCGGTGAAACCATCGCCCTTGTCGGGGCCACCGGTGCCGGCAAATCCACGGTCCTCAATTTGCTCACCCGTTTTTATGAACCTACCAGCGGGCGCATCCTCATCGATGGCCATCCCCTCGCCCACCTCTCCAAGGAATGGCTGCGGGATCAGCTCGGCTACGTCACTCAGGAAAGTTTCCTATTCAACACCAGCCTGCGCCAGAATCTCCTGCTCGCCAAGCAAGATGCTACGGATGAGGAACTCTGGGCGGCGTTGGAATCCGCCAATGCCGCCGCTTTTGTCCGCGCCAGCCCCGAGGGCCTCGAAACTCTCGCCGGGGAGCGCGGCATCCGCTTCTCGGGCGGGGAAAAACAACGCCTCTCCATTGCCCGGGCCCTGCTTAAAAATCCACCCCTTCTTCTGCTAGACGAGGCCACCTCCGCACTCGATAACACCACCGAGCGCCTCGTCCAGGAAGCGTTGGAAAACCTCCGCTCGGATCGCACCTGTTTTGTGATTGCCCACCGTCTTTCCACCGTCCAGAAGGCGGACCGCATCTGCGTCCTTCACCATGGCCGTCTCATCGAACAAGGCACCCACCAGGAACTCATTTCAAACAACGCCGCTTACGCCAAACTTTGTGAGGCAAGTTTTGCAATCGATCCTAGACCCCACGCCTGATCTACGCTAGATTCTTTCTAACCAAAAAAATAATTTCTTCCTTTTGACCCAACCTTTCATGGAAACTCTCATCAAACTCCCGGACGATTCCGCACCCTCCACCATCAGCGAGGTGCTTGCCTCGCTCCGCAAAGAACACTTCGAACCCCGCCACGAAGCCAAAGCCTGGGGTGACTGGATCTACCTCGATACCTACACCACCGTCATCAGCATCGAGTCCAATCGCGGCCTCAGCAGTTCCGCCACCATCGAACATGGCGAAGGTGAGGAAGACGGTGAACCGACCCAATCACTCCTCCGCGCTTTCGGCAGGCTGGGCTGGGTGGGAATTGATAATGATGGTGAATACGCCTTGTCCTAAATTTAAGTTAGATCATTTTCCGCGTCGCCTCGTAAACATACCAATCTTCCAACTTTTTCCTCGCCCAAGGAGTTTTACGCAAAAACGTGAGGCTGGAGCGGATGCTCGGATCAAACATGAAGCAGCGGATCGGAATCTGATGTGCCAGTTTATCCCATCCGTGTAATTCCACCATTGCACGCAATACCGTTTCCAAAGTGATGCCATGAAGCGGGTCTTTCGGATGGGATGGCGAATCAGGCATGACTCGCTGAGGTTGTTCGGGCGCATTCCCAACGTCAATCTTGCAAACATCTCCTACCCTTGCAGAATGACGCGATTCACGCATCACTTTTGCCGGGGTTCACCTGAAAGAACTGGAATCACTGGAGCGGCGGAACGTGTCTGCCGATGTCCATGAACGGCCAATGAAGCGCCCATCCATTCATCTCATTGCGAGATCATAGGCGTGCCCGAACGTGTTTCGCCCCTTCTTGGAACGCCGCATAACCGTTTAAACGAGCCCCCATTGGCCCTTGCCGCACGCCTTCTTTCGAGACAATCATCACCCATGGAGCGCGAGAATTTACCTTTGGACCGCCAACTCAGACAGGAAATTCTGTTTGCCCGTGAAAGGGTGTATCGCTTCAGCGGACCCACGCCGTTGGAACGGTTGGACCTCCCGGGCTTAGGCCCGGAAATCTGGGTCAAACGCGAGGACCTGTCTCCGATCAAAGCCTACAAATGGCGAGGTGCCTGCAATCGCATGGCCATCCTCACGGAGTCGGAACGCAGGCGCGGTGTCGTCACCGCTTCTGCCGGAAATCATGCTCAAGGCGTAGCTCTGGCAGCTCGCACGCTCAAGCTCAAAGCCCGCATCTACATGCCGCGCTCCACCCCCAAGGTCAAGCAATCCGCCGTCCTCCATCACGGTGGCGAATTCGTCGAAATCCATCTCACGGGCGATAGCTATGATGACGCTGTTTCCGCCGCCCGGGCCGATGAAAATGCCAGCGGCGCAATCTACATCCACGCCTATGACGATCTGCAGGTGATGGCCGGCCAAGGCACCCTCGCCGATGAAGTGGTTCTCTCAGGCCATGGCCCCTTCGATGCCGCTTACCTGCAAATCGGCGGCGGTGGACTTGCCGCCGGTGTTTCCACCTGGCTCAAAACCTACTGGCCCGCCATCGAATGTGTGGGCGTGGAAGGCGAGGGCCAAGCCTGCATGAAGGCCGCCCTTGCGCAGGGCGCACCCTGCTCGCTCGAAGCCGTGGATCTCTTCTGTGATGGCACGGCTGTTAGAAAAGCGGGCGACCTTCCCTTTGAAATCTGCAAGAATTCCCTGAGCCGCATCGAAACCGTGACCAATAATGAAGTCAGCCAGGCGATCCGACTCTTATGGGAAGGGCTACGCTGCATTTCTGAACCCTCGGGTGCGATGGGTCTTGCCGCAGTTCTTAAAAACCGTGAAAAACTCATTGGTAAGAAAGTCCTCGTCATCCTTTGCGGTGCGAATATCGATTTCCTTCAGCTCGGCCTGATCGCCCAGTCCGGCACCGCTGCCGCAACCACCAGCCGCACCCTGCGCGTGCGCATCCCGGAGCGGGCCGGCACCATGCTTGAATTGCTGGACAACTGCTTCGTCGGCCTCGACATCGCGGATTTCCAATACGGCAAAACCCACGAAGAAGAAGCCTGGCCCGCTTTCACCATCCATAGTGACGACCCTGCGATTCTGGCCGCGTTGCCCAAAAGGTTGGAAGGCCATGGCTTCGCCTGGCAGGACCTGACAGGTGCGGTGGACATCACCTTCCGCGCCATCCCCTTGCGCGGTGATTTACTCCAGAACCCCGCGTTCCTCCGCCTCGATTTCTACGAGCGCCCGGGGGCCCTGCATGATTTCCTCAACCAGCGCATGCGCGGCAATGCCAGCCTCTGTTACTTCAACTACCGCCAATCCGGCGAACGCATCGGCCGCGCCCTCATCGGACTGGATTTCCCATCTCCCTTCGAGCGGGATGCCCTCCTCATGACCATTCCCAGCCATGGCGAAGGCTACCGGCTTTGTGAAATCCTTGACAGGGAAACCACCCGCCGGCTTGCGGCGGTATAGCACTTTGTAACTTGCCTCCCTGTCGTTCCCGTTGGCATCCGATCTGCGGCGGAGGTGGCGCACTACCGCCGGAAGCGCATGCCATAGGAACGCGAAAGGCCCGCCCCGGTGAGGGGGGGCCGGCTCTATTTGTCGCCCGGCTTCCCCCCTATCTCACGCGGCCTACGGCGAGGCCGCAACACCATGCCAACGACGGACCTTACTCGCAAAAATTCGGGTGGTGCAGAATCACCCCCTTCCTTACTCGATGTATCTTTGCCAATGGAAGCATCGTAAGCCGCATGCTGGAGAACTTTCTTTATGCATCTCAAGTCCGATCCCAATAGATGATTTGTAGGGTTTCACCCTAATGGACTATGCAGCATGTGATCTTAAGTTCGAATCCTCAAGCCGAGTTCGGCCCTTCTGCTGAATCGTTTGAATCGTTTGAATCG
>Ga0105048_10004797_pt1 | contig 21955 bp, 21 predicted proteins | sample MAT05_FD_78382 | JGI IMG/M metagenome (GOLD analysis project Ga0105048, IMG submission 78382) | Freshwater microbial communities from Lake Fryxell liftoff mats and glacier meltwater in Antarctica - MAT-05 | ecosystem: Environmental > Aquatic > Freshwater > Ice > Liftoff microbial mat | place...
GTATTATCCCTTACACTTTCGAGCACACCAACTTCAAAAATTTTGAGGTTGGAAGCGTGGTCAATCTAGAATTTGACATTGTTGGAAAGTATGTCAAACGATATATGAGCATTAGTAAACTTTGAGTAATTAAGCACCTTAGAGTCACTGGACTCTCTCTACCTTCGCACAACTTTTTTAATAAACCATTTACATGATTTTTGCCCTTCAATTACTACTTAGTCTTTCATTACTCATCATACTTCATGGGCTGGGACATTTTATTCCGGCTAAATTTTTCAAAACAAGAGTAGAAAAATTCTATCTCTTTTTTGATCCATATTTCTCAGTGTTAAAGAAAAAAATCGGTGAAACTGAGTACGGTATTGGTTGGTTGCCACTTGGGGGATATGTTAAAATATCAGGCATGGTGGATGAAAGCATGGACAAAGAGCAGATGGCCAAACCTGCCGAAAAATGGGAGTTCAGAGCCAAACCGGCTTGGCAACGCCTTATCATTATGGTTGGTGGCGTTGTTGTAAACATCATTGTAGGTGTGGTTATTTATGGAATGATTCTGTTCAACTGGGGTAAAGAAGTTATCCCTGTAGAAAAAGCAATTTATGGCGTGCATTGCGACCCAATTATGTACCCGCTTGGTTTCAAAGAAGGCGATAAAATTCTTGCTCTTGATGGAGTGAGGCCGCTTGACTTCAAAGAAGTAAATAAACGTATGATTCTTGATGATCCTAAAATGGTTACCATCGAGCGTTATGGAGAAATCATGCAAATAGAATTGCCCGAAAATTTTGGTCAGATGCTGGTCGACAGCGGCATTAAATCTGGCGCATTTAGCCTGAGAATTCCGTGTGTTGTTGACTCTGTGCTCCCGGGAAGAGCGGCAAAAGACGCCGGATTAATTAAAGGCGATAGCATAGTTGGCATCAATAATCTTTACACTCCTTATTATCAAGATATCCAACGAGAAATTCTAAAAAACAAAAACCAAACTGTTAGGTTACACATTATCCGTGATGGAGCGGCACAACAAATTCCTGTAGCTGTAGCATCTGATGGCAAAATAGGATTTGGTCCTGCCTCCCCATCAAAATATTTTCAGATTGACAATATCAAGTATTCATTTTTTGGCGCTGTCAAAGGCGGATTTAGAGAAGCTTGGGAAACAGTAACAGATTACAGTAGTCAACTTCGATTCCTCTTTTCTAAATCAGGTGCGCAGCAGGTTGGAGGTTTTGTAACGTTTGCCAAACTTTTCCCGAGCGAATGGGATTGGTGGATTTTTTGGGAACGCACCGCATTCATTTCTCTTGTTCTTGCATTCATGAATATTCTTCCAATTCCCGCTCTAGACGGCGGCCACGTAATGTTTCTAATTTGGGAAATGGTAACTGGCAAAGCAGTGAGTCAGAAAATAATGGAGAAAGCGCAAGTTGTTGGAATGGTGCTTCTTTTGGGCCTAATGCTCTACGGAAATGGAATGGATATTTTTCGGTTGTTTAAGGGGTAAAGTTGATCGCTTATCCGAACTTTCATTCAGAAATTCTCATCATTAAGATTTTGCGTCTTCCAATAGAATAGTTAAACTCCATTAAAAGTATTCTGGCGATTCTTTAGCTCCAACCGCCAATACAAATATTACTTTTAAAATAGTTTAAAGCATTTTATGGGTTACAGGGGTAAAATGACGTTGGGGTGTCTTTTAGAACAATCCAAAGAAACGGAATTGGTCTAACACATAAATACAAACGGTATATCTCAAAGGTGTATCTTTCGCACCACTCCGGTAAGTGCATGCGCAAAACCTTTATCACCAATTTGATTCTTCTAGTCTTGCTTAACCTGCTTGTAAAACCATTTTACATTTTGGGAATAGAAACAGAAATTCAAAACCGTGTTGGTGCAGAAACGTACGGAGGTTATTTTGCACTGATCAATTTTTCATTTGTACTCAACATCCTTCTTGATGCAGGTATTACAAATTGGAATACTCGCCACATTGCACAAAATCCTCAGTTGATTTCAAAACATTTTGGGCCTTTACTCACGATCCGACTTGGGTTGGCAACTCTTTACCTTGCCATCGCAGCTATCTCCGGAGTAATACTTGGCTATCAAAAACATCAACTGATTTTATTAATTATCTTAGCTGTCGGCCAAGTTTTTGCATCCGGAATTCTTTTTATAAGAAGTAATCTCACTGGTCTTCACTTATTTAAGCATGACAGTGTAATTTCTGTTTTTGACAGAATACTTCTGCTGTTGTCAATGGCATATTTACTTTGGTTTCAGAGCGAACCATTTAAGATGGAATGGCTTGTTTACGGACAGTGTATTACATACGTCATTACCTTCTTTTTAGCTCTTTATTTTATTGGCAAAAAGGCCAAAGGCTGGAAACTAAAACCAAATTTTACATTCTCACGATCTATTATAAAGTCAAGTTTTCCCTATGCCGTTATGATACTTATTTCATCCATTGCATACCGAATCGATTCTATTTTACTTGAACGAATTTCGGGGTCGCAAGAAGCAGGAATCTACGCTATGGGATTCCGATTTTTTGAGGCTGTAAATATGATGGCATATCTATTTGCAGTTTTACTCCTTCCTCTATTTGCTGCAATGCTAAAAAGAAAAGAGTCCATAAACAAGCTTCTTGTTTTGTCTTTTAAAATAATGCTCACAGCATCAGCTACTTTGGCGGTGTGTTGTATATTCTGGCGTAGCAAAATTCTTAACCTATTCTATCATCAACTAATAGATCAAGCATCCAACGCATTCGGACTTTTGATGATTGGATGCGCTGCATTTTGTTTGCAATACATTGTTGGCACATTGCTCACTGCCGCAGGGAAACTCTATGTACTAATAGCTATTGCTAGCAGTGGAATGGTAATTAACTTGGCACTTAACTTTTGGCTTATTCCACTCTATGGCAACACAGGAGCGGCCTTCAGTAACGCTATGACCCAAAGTCTTATTCTCCTTACACAAATAATAATCGTCAATAGAATATACTCTCCCAAGTGGGGTAAAGATCTTTTTCGTGGTCTAATATTTATAGTTTCAGTTGTAGGATTTGGATATTTCTTTTCTCACTACACAATATTCGAAGGTCATTTAGCGTATGCCATCGCTGCTTTCTTGTTCTGTTCTGTAGTAAGCGCTTGGATAGTCGGAATGTTCGATTTAAAAAGTATAAAACAACTTATTGTAAGTCGGAACCGCTGAGAAAGTTACATTTGCTTAACATAAACAACTCTACTCAACTTTAAATCTTTATGCCCAATAACGAATCTACGTCAGGGAATGCTTCACTTGATTCAAACAACTTGCTTATTCTTTTATACAGATGGCGCAAACCCATCATCATCGTATGCGCCGCTGCAGCTATTGTATCGGCAGCCATATCCTTACTGATTACCGAGAAATATAAAAGCACTGTTACCATGTATGCTGAACAGCAGCACTCGTTCGGAGCGCAACTTCTCGAAGATGTAAAAAAGGAAGATATTCTGAGTTATGGTGAAGAAGAAGATGCCGAGCGTTTGTTGCAACTTATCAATTCCGATCAAGTGCGAAGTAGAATTATCGAAAAACACAATCTTTGGGATGTTTACAAAATAAAAAAAGACCAAAATGGTGCAAACACTCTTATTGGTAAAGAATACAACGACAATGTAACTGCTAGACTCACCAAATTTGGATCGGTTGAAGTAGCTGTGATGGACAACAATCCGCAACGCGCCGCCGACATGGCAAATGACATTGGAAATTTTGCCGACTCTGTATCAAATAAAATGCGCGCCGAGCGTGCAATGCTCGCATTTGGGTACGCTGACAATTCATTAAAAAGCCTTCAAGAAGAATTGCGCATCATGGAGGATTCGATGCGCGTATTACAGGAAATGGGCGTGTACAGTTATCTCGATCAAATTGCTGCACTCACCGATCAGTTTGGAACAGCGTTGGCTGAAGGTCATCCCGACAGAGCAAAAAGTATAAAAAGTGAAATGGATTTTCTCTCCAAATATGGCACTGCTTACACTAAACTGAAATCAGGACTCGAAGAATCATATACCAAATTGGGAGTACTTAAAAAACGTTATGATCTTATGAAGATTGACGTTGAAAGTAATATTCCCGCAATGCGTATAGTTGATACCGCTAGTGCAGCCGACAAAAAATCATATCCCGTACGGTGGCTCATTGTCGCCATGAGCACTATTTCTGCATTTGTGTTTGTCGTAATATTTATGTTGCTGTGGGACAACTTCAACCGTCTTCGAAGCGAAGGCCGCATCTAGATCCTACAACATGCTTGCAGATCTACTCTCATTGGAAAATTCTAAAAAGAAAAAGTGGTTATTCTTCGCTTCTTTTCTTTTTGTAATTCTTCTTGGTATTGGAATTTATTTTGAATTTTATTACATCATGTTACTTCCAATGGCATTGGTGGTGTTTTGGGCTGCGTTTTATAAACTACAATATCTTATTCTGTTAGTTGCATTTTGTACTCCGTTTTCTCTGAGTCTTGAGGGCACTGACTTAGGTGGTGTTGGCGTCTATCTACCCACAGAACCAGTGCTTTTCGGCATCTTGATTCTTTTTGTCTTTAAGGCTCTGTCTGGCAAAAGCATCGACTCAAAAATTTATGCACACCCCATTAGTATGTTGCTTTATGCCTACTTGGCTTGGATGATGTTGACCTCTATTACAAGCGAAATTCCGCTCGTGAGTTTTAAGTTTTTGATCAATAAATTATGGTTCATCATTCCTCTATTTTTTATTGGGGCACATGTTTTTCGGGATGAAAAAAAAGTAAGACTCTTTCTCATGTGTTATCTCTTTCCATTATTTGGAGTCATTATTTATACCATCGTGCGGCATTCGCAATATGGTTTCGACAAAGACTCTTCGCACTGGGTGATGGAGCCTCTCTTCAAAGATCATACAAGCTATGGAGCTGTGCTGGCTATGTTTATGCCTGTACTAGCAGGACTGTTGTTAAAGAAAAAAATGAATCTCCTTTTACGAGTTCTTCTCGCTTTAGGATTTTTAATTCTCCTCACAGGACTTATACTTTCCTACACACGAGCTGCATGGCTTTCGGTGATCGTTGCAATCGGAGTTCTCGGATTTATGTTACTTCGAATCAAACTTAGCACCATCTACATAACCCTCATTGCTTCCTCAACAATTATTGCCGTTAGCTGGGATGACTTGAGCGTGATGCTAAAAAAAAACAAACAAGAAAGTAGCGACAAACTCCAAGAACACGTAAGCTCTATTTCAAATGTATCATCAGATGCATCAAATTTAGAAAGACTCAACCGTTGGCATTGTGCATTTGAAATGTTTAAAGAAAGACCACTCATCGGCTGGGGACCGGGAACTTATCAATTTGTTTATGCGCCTTTTCAGCGAAGCACCGATCGCACAATTATCAGCACAAATCAAGGCGATGGTGGCAATGCGCACAGCGAATATCTCGGACCTCTTTGCGAACAAGGACTCCTTGGAATGATAATTATGATTACATTGGTTTTAATGGTTACCAAACTTGCTTTTAAACTTTTTTACAGAACGATTGATTACGATACCAAGCTATTAATAGCTTCAATATATCTTGGACTTCTCACCTACTTTGTACATGGTGTGCTCAATAACTATCTTGATACGGATAAAGCCTCTGTTCCTTTCTGGGGATTTATTGCTGCTTTGGTCGCAATAGATTTATACTACGAGCCAAAATCTATCGACCCAGCGCTTCAACAACGGCTCTAATTTTTAAAAGGCATTCGTCGTATTCTTCCTCCGGATCACACATTGCTGTTATAGCTCCACCCACATGACTAGAAATATATTGTTCTGAAGAATTGTACACTACCGTTCTGATAACAACATTAAAATCAAAATTTCCATTGGGCTCTATATAACCAACACTTCCACTATATATCCCTCGCGCAGAGGATTCATATTGATCGCTCAATTGCATGGCTTTGATCTTTGGAGCGCCAGTCATGCTGCCCATTGGAAAAGTATCTTTTATAAGATCAACAAAACTAACTTCCGATTTTATTTGAGCCGAAATTGTACTCACCAAATGGTGCACTGTTTTAAATGTGATGAGTTCAAATTGTTTATCAACTTTCACACTTCCTCTCTCTGCTGATCGCGACAAATCATTGCGAACAAGATCAACAATCATTACGTTTTCTGTGCGCTCTTTTAAACTCTCATGCAACTCATCTTTTAACTCTTGATCTCTTGTTGCATCTGAACTTCTTCGGATTGTCCCTTTTATTGGTTGAGAGGTAACACGCGTTCCTAATCGTTTCAGATAACGTTCAGGAGATCCACAAAGAAGATATAAATCGTTAATTTGAAAATATGCTGCAAAGGGCGCAGTCGTTTTTTCATTTAATCGCATCCAAGTATTAAAAGGCGACTTTAACTTTTGGTTACTATAGAATTCCTGACAATAATTTATTTCATAAATATCTCCAGAATGAATATGATTCTTAAGCTGATATACTGATTTTAGATAATGTTCTTTGTTCTGTGCTGCTATCAAATCAATGGTTTCAAGCGTTGATTCCTCTTTTAAAGAGAGAAATTTCTTAACCCACGAAAGAATAAAACGTTCATCACATTCCGGCAGACTCTTATAAATGTGAACTCCTGCTTCATCGACCGAAAAAACGGCCTTTGGACAAATAAAATGCGCCAAATTAACACCTGTTTTATTGGGATGTCGCGTTTCTAGTTTTTCGATTTTATTTTTTAAATCGTAGGATAGATATCCAAAAATCCAATCTTCTTTTTGCTTGATCCACTTGTCTAAGTCTTCTAAATTCCCTGACTCTTCGAGTACAAACTCATCATCCATTCCTAACGCTACGAGATGACTTGATAAATAATCATTTGACCTAAGAATAAAGACTCTGTTATCGATGAGCTCAACATGGGGCAATATTTTCTTGTCTTCTTGCATTTGTTCAACTACAAACTTTTCTTCTCCAATGAAATGTCAAAAAAAAATTATTTCTTGCTCTTCATAAAAATTTTTATTGCTTTAATCCAGGTTGTGAAATAATAAAAATTATCCTGACATACCCAGACTGTGGCAGGGATAAAAATACACAGTTTTACCACAGAAATTTTACCGTCATTCCGCGAATTTTTCCGTAGCATTATAAATTATAATCCTAGATTAAAACCACATCTAACATACTTTCATTAATTCTCACATCGATTTTCCCATTCTAATCCCAATTGACCATCTAACTTAATTTTTCTACTCATTTGAATCGAGCTTATAAAGTCCTCTTCATGTTTGAACAAGAAATCACTCGTCATGCAGCTGCTTCCATCTGAGATAAAATCTTTGGGCGTATTATTACTTTCTTTATAAAAAGCTCGAACAAAATAAATCATATTTTTTTTCAACTATTTCTTTCGCTAAACTCGCTGTATCATTAAGATTTTGAATAAGTTCTCATAATTCATTTTTATCCTCCAACGGGCGGCTTAATATGTAGTACTCGTATTTTGTCTTCTGATCTTTACCGCCACCATTTTTGATTGTTGCGATCATAGAGGCACTCTGTACAAAATGAAATTCTGGCCTACTAATGGTTTTGTTTTGATAAGAAAACAGAATACAAAACATAACTAAGAATGCATAGATCGATGGCATGTTCTATTTTTTAAGTGAGTTTACATTTCCAAAAAATGATTTTTCAAATTCAAGTTGTTTGGCATAAATAATCTGATTTTTACGCGGTGACGAATCAAAGTACGATAACATACTACTAAGTGCGATAAGCAACCAAAAGGTTTCCATGGTGGTATAGTAGAGCTATGGTCTGAAACTCTATTCGTTTTCTTTAAAGTTCTCTCAGGTTTAACTTTAATGGAGTTCACCGCATTCAATATTTTATAACTTTCTCCCCAAAATTCTTTCCATTGTTTTCTATTCCACATGTCTATTTGAGCAATAATACTCAAGTTAGAGCTTTTTTGAATCTTATAAACAATGATAACTGCCGCCAAAATATTTCGCGGTAAGCAAAACTACATTCAATGTCTTATTATTCCCCAATTCATCAGTAACCGTCCGATTAATTTTTCTGCTACAAGAATATTCTTTTCTGCCTTCATAGACAAAAGTATTTATTAATCCATACCCTTTCACCCACCGTTCCTCATTCTTAAAATAAAAATCAGTGTAAAAATAATCCGGACTTTTGTCCATGTTTCTCAAAATCAATCCTAGGCATCTTCCGGAACTTTTTGCATGATTGGCTCCATGGTAAATGCGAAGCACTCCTGTATCGACATAGTCGGTATCCAAGGGATTAATCTACATCTCAGATATGAGATTATTGTTTCCAACATTCACTTCATAGAAATATTTATTGAATTTATCTTGACTTATGACGACCTGCTTAAGCTCTTGGCCACCAAACAAATCAATTTCATAACAACATGGTTCAAAAGGAACAAGATTATTGAAATAATTCACGTCAAAGAAACTCTGATCGGATGAAATCTCATAATTTCTTTGTGTAGATCTTTCGATATTATCTACGTTTTCTTTGAGATTGTTTTTATCATACATCTGATGGTCGTTATAGCAACAACCGACAATAAACACAAAGTTGGAATCCATATGACGCTTCGCTCATACATCTGGTTCTGTAGTCAAATGTGATTTGAATTATCGTCAATTCAGTGGGTATTCAGATAGGAGAATACCTCTGTGAAAACAATTTTGTTTTTTGGAACAATGTGTCTAAAATAGTGTTTTACTGGTGTCAATCACTTCAGCCGTAAATGTGACAATTTTGTTTAAATGAATACTCGCAAATGAAATATCAAAATTGGCCTACCATTCAGTGCCTCCGTTTTTGTTAATGGTTGTTTGTTTTGGGCCAAATTCGCACAATATTTCAACTCTATCAGCCGGAAATGAGGTATTAGCCGTAATTGTAATAGGAACCACAAGATAGTTAATATTGCGCATTTTTCCATTTACGCTAAATCAAACATATTTATACTTTTCGCAATATACATTTCGGTTATCTTGACATCACTTTGAAACGTAGTTAATCAATTCTCAAAAGTGCTCGCGCAAGCAAATCTGTCCGCAAAGTCAATTATATTCTTTTTTCTAGCATACTAAGCGGGAGTTAGCGAAGTTGATTTGACACAAATAATGGCCCGGTTGTTAATCCATTCTCAGAACTCAAAATGTTAGACATAGGCACTTCTATACCCGAAGCGCCATCTGGATTTGACACAACATGACAGCATGGCAAACCTTCTTCATTCAAATATGCCGATTTACCTTGAATGATTGCTATTGTGGTCGGTTCACGTGTTTCCCATTACGCAACATCCTCATTCGTTTCAGGCGTTTGTAGATCCTGTATAATAGAGGTGTACAAGCTATCAAGAGTGCCAGGAACTAACTCATTCCCAAACCAAATATCACCGGTTTTTAGGAAATGACATACCGTAGCTTCGAAGCCAGAAGACACCGGGACTATTACTTTCGCCATTCCGGACTGAAAAAATGCCTGAAAGATTAAATCATCTGATTTGGTTTGTAACAATTCTGCCCAATCACATTTACTTGCCCAGAAATAAGGCATAAATTCATAGCTCATTATCGACCAATTGAAGACTTGCTCCATAAATTTAACTTGACATATATAAGAAGCTAATCCTTCGCTCTGATTAATTTGAGGGAGGTCATATTTATCGTCACAAACGGTTATGTCTGAAAAGAAATTATAACCTTGATTCCGATAGAATGGTTTGGTAATTCATTCTATACAAGAGCGTTTTAACTCACGTTGCTCCGTTATTCTATTTATGGCAAGGTTGGAAAATTGAGATTCATCATCTCCTGTTTCCATCTCAGAGATAGTTTCCAGTTCCATTTGGTAGCCAGCCATCATTGCCTCACAAGCTGATTGTAGCTTTTGATAAACTTCAAGTTGCCATGAATCAATTTCCGTTTCTGATAATTTAAGAGTATCGGTAATTTAAAAAGTTTAGGGGTCCAGTCAATTTGGCTACACCTACAACCATTGTGAATGAATTCGACTGAGGTGTATTAAAAGTTCTTTGAAAAGATATTTCTCCATGTGAACTACCGCCACCGCTATCATACCCTGTCCAATTTACCGATGAACCAACAGCGGTAAAACTAAGATTCAAATGCGCTTGACTATTTTTTCTTCCTTTATATTTAAAGGTAGCAAGACCATGAAAATTATGCGGTTCGTAGCCTGGGTCTATCGGAAAAATCGAATTAAAACTAAAATTATGATCTTGCCCAGCACCCTGAAAAACCTGAGATTTTGACATCTGTATTGGTAGCGGCTCATTAACAGTGGCCCCATAATATGCCACATGATCTAAATAAGTATCTACGCTGATATCGGTGTAACTTAAAATACCGCGTTCTTCAAGAGATTGCGGAGGAATGTTCTCAGAGTTAGTTTCTGTTGTTTCCGATTTGGAAAGATCCCATTTCATTACACGTTTGTACAACTTCGCTGGTTCTGGAATTAAAAACTCAATTACCATGAGCTTTCCATGATTGATGAGTCGATTCTTATAGATGATGTCGATCCATCTGTAAATACCAGTAACATGGTTTTCTCCCAATCTGTTGTCAAAACCAGGCTTCAAATTTTCCTCGAACTCTTTGATTATTTTCGAAGTACGCTTTTCAGAAGTTCTTTGTACAATTCACTCTAGCGCTCGTTTTGTAATATCTTGAGCGTATTGATGAGCAACAGAATTTGAAACCGATGAGGCGTTTGACATTGTATAACCTGTCGAGCCGTTGATTGCAAGCTGCCCAGTTGCCTTTGGTCCTGCGGTATAGATCGCATATGCACCTACTTGAAAGGATCGCATTCCGTCAATTACATTTGCTGTCTCTGAACTCATTTGACTTCTTGCAGCCGTTGTTACATCTGAGATATTTTCTATCTCAGAGTCTCTTGATGTTTCTATAGTATTCTCGCTTCTAATATAATTTCGTGTACTTTTTTCTTTGTATTCTTTTGCCATAATGTTTTCGTTGTGCGAAACTTCTCCTGGGACATAACAGCAAACCTCTGCTCCATTTTTTTACAGATCATTATTCCCAAATTTTCCACACCAAACATTTCTGCCGACCCCTGACACCCACTATACCTCCAAGATATTCCTCTATCTAAAAATTCAGACGGAATTTCTACTTTGATATCTTGGAGTTTAGTCACTCCCACCTCCACTAATAGTAAATATTGTTTCAATAAATGATCAATAACAAGAATGCTCGTTATTGATTGCCGTCTAAATTTAGATAAATCAAACAATATTTCAAACATCAATACATCATACAATTTGGTTTTATTAACTTGGGATCGCGGATATGAAACATCCTTACCAAAATATGTAAGCATTTCTGCTACTTGACCTAAATTTGCTTTATTCCTCATGAAAATTGATAGAAGTCATGTAAACTGGCAAAATCTGACTGGTCATCATTCACAGTGAGAATAGTTTTGGAACCCCAATTACTCGAAAGATAATCTCTAATAGCAACTATGTTACAGGTAAACCCAACCCTATGACACTACCATCCAATAAATAACTCGCTGATATGTTAGGGTGGGTGACAAAATTCAATAGTTTAGAAACATCACTTAATTGTTCCGGTGCTCTGAGTGTTGCAAAACGAAAGAGATCTTGTTTAATAGTTATTTCAGTAGGCATAGATGTAATTTTTCATTGTTTGATACTAAAATATAACCAAATATAACTAGATATATGTTTGTTAATAAGTATTATAAATGTTGGGAATCCGAAAATTATAACCTGATATAACAAAAGTCGTGTGACTAAAAATCTATGGCCCCTTAATTGAAGAATATTTAAGTTATCTCATATGTATGCATAACCCTAACTACTCATTCACTTCCATTAGTGTACACGTCAGATAATTTTTACAGCAACATCAAGAACATTACAGAAGCATTTTACTAACTCAATCAATGCGAAGGAGAAATATATAACCTCATTTTGCGATCATACAAAGCCAAACGCAAAGAAATTCTAACCATTGCATGAAACCAAGAATAAAATTTCAAATAAATACTATCCCAACAATTACCGCCCTTAACTACATTTACGCTATTCAAAATATGAATGAGCACTCTCAACTATGAACCATAAATTACAATCCATCATTATTGACGATGAAGAGTTTGCAAGAGAAAACTTGCGAATGCTCATCGAAGAATATTGTCCGGATGTGCATTTGGTGGGTGCGGCTTCATCGGCCAAAGAAGCTAGAACGATGATTGAGGAAACAAATCCAGATTTAGTTTTTCTCGATATCATGATGCCCAGCGAAGATGGTTTTATGTTTCTTCAGAGCCTTCCTGACCGAAAGTTTCAAGTGATTTTTACAACCGCATTTAGAGATTATGCATTGCGTGCGATCAAAGAAAGTGCGGTAGATTATTTGGAAAAACCAATCGATATTGAAGAGCTTCAGAAGGCAATTGAAAAAGCAAAAAACTTATCTCATCAAAAAAAAAAAATAAACGTGACTGATGAGAGGCTTACAAAAATTCTTGAAAATATTGCGCTCACGAATACAGTTGAAAAGACCGTGATTCCTACCAAAGACGGCATGGCCGTTGTAAAAAACACAGATATAATTCATTTAGAAGCATTCGAAAACTACACAACTCTCTATCTCACAGGCGGCAAAAAATATGTAAGTAGCCGCAGTATCAAGGCGTTTGAAGACAAGTTGGATCCAAACATGTTCTTCAGAACTCATAAATCTCATATCATAAATCTTGCGCACCACCTCAAAGAATTTAATCGTTCTGAAGGCAATTTGGCGGTGCTTTCTGACGGCACTCAAGTTCCAGTAGCAAGAAGAAAATTGCAAGAATTTCTAGACAAACTGAGCGGAATAGAATAATGCTTTTGTTGAAAAACCTAATCTCATCCATCACTTCACATTTCGTTGCATACGGCAAACAGTTTGCTATTGCTTCAATTTTTATCACTGCATTCATTTTATCTTCCAACAGATTTTTTTCGCAACAATATAATTTTGTACAGTACAGCATCAAGGAAGGCCTTGCGCAATCGCAGGTAAGATGCGTATTTCAGGATAGTCGCGGATATATATGGGCCGGAACACTTGGAGGCCTTTCACGTTTTGACGGTCAAAAGTTTATTAATTACAATCGGCAAAACGGATTGCTCAATAATCAAATCAATTATATTACTGAATTATCAGATGGAACAATTGCTTGTGGATCAAATGGAAGTATTGTCTTGGTAAATGGGCTTGGCGCAACTTGCATTACCCTTCCTTATGAATTAAACGAATCTACCATTAACACACTTTGTAAAGACAATAACAATAATCTTTGGATTGGAACTGAAAATGGATTGTGTATTTACAAAAATGGAAAATTCACAATGCACCCTGAATTAGCCACTAATCACATCAAAAGTATCATTATTAAAGATGCAATAACCTACGTTCTCACCAAAGAAAAACTCTTTAAAACAACTCCAGAAAAAGCAGAACTTTTTTACAGTCCACCCAATATCGAAACAAATTTTTTTGACTTTACTGCAGATAAAAATAATTGGTGGCTTGCAACAAAAGGCGAAGGTTTGGTCAATCTAAATTTTGATGGAACAGAGGCCTATAATTTTCTAAACGACACATCACTTACAACATCAACACTAACCGGAGTATTATTGGACGATGTTGGCCAATTGTGGCTCTCTTCGCGGTTCGGATTTTTTAAATATGATGGACATACATTTAAATCATTTTCAGAAAAAAATGGGCTGAAAACTTCTGATGTGCGTGACCTCATTCGCGATCGAGATGGCAATATCTGGATTGCAACTTATGGTAGTGGCTTGTTAAAATTTTCTGGCGAAGAGTTCTATGCATACACCACACAGGATGGACTTAGCAGCAATGCTGTGATGTCAATCCTCGAAGATCGGGATCGCAGTATTTGGCTCTCAACATTCGACAAAGGGATATCAAAATTTTCGAATGGAGCAATCATTCCATATGACCTTGCTGAACTCACAGGAAACAATAGAATATGGACGAGTCTGTATGATCATTCCGACAATCTTTGGTTCGGGTCATCGGATGGCCTTTTTAAATACGATGGTCAAAAATTCACTCAATACACAACAGAAGATTCGCTGACCGATAACATGGTGCTCTGTTTATTTCAAGACCAAAACAAAAGAATATGGATTGGCACTTCAAAAGGTGTTACAATTTTCGAAAATGAAAAGTTCCATTCATTCTCTGAGTCAGGAGCACCGCAAAAAAGAGTGCGATCGATTAAAGAGGATAAGGCCGGTAAAATTTGGTTTGCATCCAATGATGGCGTTTATGAATACGATGGTCAATCGATAAAGATTTATACTCAGCTAAATGGACTTCCCGAAAATTCTGCTTTCTGTATCGAAGTTGATAGCGAAAATAAAGTTTGGGTCGGCACTCAAAATGGCATTGCTGTTAAAGGTGGAAATGAATTTATAACAATGCGAATCGATGAAACTTCGGGATCCAATGTGATTAATTTTTTAAAGCACCATCAAACTCACATGTGGATTGGGACTAATAATGGCTTGCATGTCAGAGACATCAGTCTCACCGGCTCTCACGAGTTCAAACAATTTGTTTTGGAAGATGGATTAAGAAGTCTCGAGACCAATCTGAATGCCGTTTTTATTGACGATAAAAATGTTTTGTGGTTTGGTACCACAGATGGCGTAATGTGCGCGAACATCAAAGAATTATTTTCTACAAAATCAGCTCTCGCGCCGCTTATTACTTTCGATAAAATTCAGATCAACCTTCAAGATCAAGATTGGAATAAATTTTCAAAAAATATTGACCCGATAAACGGTCTTCCAGTAGATCTTAGTTTGGATTACACCAAAAATCATCTCACCTTTTACTTCAACGGAATCTCGACAACTTATCCAGATGCTATTCTTTTCCGCTATATGCTCGAAGGTCTTGATGACGACTGGAAGCCCTCAACAGCCAATAATTTCGCTACTTACAGCAATTTGCCTTATGCCCAGTTTACTTTCAAAGTTTCTGCCCGAAATAAAGAAGGAATTTGGAGCGACCCTATCAGTTATTCTTTTGAAATAAGACCTCCGTTTTGGCTGACGTGGTGGTTTATTGCACTCGAAATACTTGCCGGAGCGGGGATTTTGGGTTACATCTACTATTCAAGAAGGAAAGCATTCAAATCCAAACAAGAAAAAGAGTGGTTTGAAATAAGATCCAAACTCCTTGCATTGGAGCAACAGTCGTTGAATAGCAGCATGAACAGACATTTTATCTTTAATGCCCTCAACTCGATTCAGTATTATATCAACCGTCAAGACAAACTTGCTGCCAACAAATACTTGACCGATTTTGCAAAATTGATTCGCAAAAACCTAGATAGTTCAGAGGACAATCTGACAACTTTGAGAGATGAAATTGAGCGCCTTGAGCTTTATCTCAAGCTAGAACACATGCGCTTCAAAGACAAATTTGAATATAAAATTAATATTGATCCGAATATGGATCAACACCAAATCAAAGTACCAGCTATGATGGTACAGCCATTTCTCGAAAACTCCATTTGGCATGGACTTCTTCCCAAACAAACTCTTGGTTTGGTAGAGGTTGATATCACCCAAAATCAAGGCCGAATTAGCTTTTCGATCACCGATAACGGCATAGGGTTCGAAAACTCCATGAAAAGCAAAACTGGAACCGACAGTCATATTTCCAAAGGAATGGAGATTACTCAAAGTCGCATAGACCTGATAAAAAAGGCCACTGGCCAAAACATCGAACTGCGCGGCCCATATCAGCTTAACGATGAAACAGGCCATGCCATAGGTACCCGTGTAGAGATAATATTACCAGCAAATTTTCACGAACTTTTTTCCAATTGAGTTTGTATAAACCAATAACTTCTCTATATTTGCTATCAACATTCGACAGTTTACGTGTTTAAACTCATTAGAAATATCGCCTTTATATTCGTCTTAGCCTTGAGCTTCACGTCTTGCTCTAAGGAAGATTTTTCTGCATGTGATGACTCTGGTCAGCACTCTCAGCGGTCTCTATCCAAAGAAACTGAGTTATCCAACGGTGCTACAGCAGGAGTCGACTCCGTGATGATGGCAATGCCAGATTCCAAAATTCCACATTCTTCAGTTTCAGCGTGCAACTCTGGCGACTCTTCTGATGATGATGATGCAGGTAAACCAGGAATTTCTGACGATGACGACGACGAAAACGATGACGATCGCAGTCAGCCTGCTAAGCCAAAGAAAAAATAGTCCTTGTCTTAGTGTAATCTTTTCCCTTCAAATTTCTCTCTAGTTGTATAGTTCAGATCACTTTATACGGAATTTTACGGCCTATTTTCGCCACTGAATGTATCAGTCAAAATTAACCTTCCTACTTCTAAAAAGGCTTCTAGTTTCGGCAATTATCATCGGATTTACCGATAACATCAATGCCCAATCTCAGCTCTACTTTCAATTATTGGACAAATGGAGTTCCGAGATTCCTGAAAATATATTGGTCGACTCCATTCTCAAAATGCCATACGATGTGATGGTAAGTGATTTTGCCAAGTCTAAAGACTGGTTGCAAAAGGCGAAAAAAACAAGTCTTATAAGTAATTCTCGAGACAAACTTGCCGAAGTTTATCAGCGACTTGGAATCGTTCATTATCTACAAGGCACTTATGATTCGTCAACATATTATAATCTTGAAGCCATCGGCATTTATGAGTCATTGGGCAATTCCATTAAAGCTGGGACAGTTTTGTGCACTCAAGGTTACCAATCTAAACGCAGAGATCTCAGTGAGGCATTCCAATTCTTTAGAAAAGGACTCAAAATACTTGAAAAATCCAATGCGACGAGCGAGCTATTGGCGGCATACGACAATTTTGGCGTTTTATTCGAAATGCGCAACGACCTTGATAGCGCAGAAATATTTTATTCGAAAGCTCTTCAATTAAAAACTACTCTTAATGACAGCATCGGAATTCCTTATAGTCTCAATAATCTCGCCCTCATAGCAATTCTGCGTCAAAATTTTGGTCTGGCAAAAGCGCTTTTAGACCAAGCTTACAACATCCGCTTGGTAAGAAACGATCAATTTGGATTGATCGAAAATACATCTCTCTATGGCGATTATTATCAGGCAGTAAAAGAGAATAAAACTGCAATAGAATATTATCTGCAGTCCAATGCAATGTGCGATCAATTAAATTATCTAAGACAAAAGCACTATAACTTGGAACAGCTCTTAGTCTGTTATGAAAGCGAAGGAAAATTCGCTGCTGCTTTAAAAGCAGCAAAAGAAAGTGCCGTTTTACAAGACTTATTACAACGCGAGCAAAACAACAAAACAGTAATTGAACTTGAACAACGATTCAAGGTTGCCGAAAAAGATAAAAGCATCGCAGAACTCGAAAAAGAAACGGCCGAAAAAAGATTATACATTCTATTGATCGGTGTGGCCTTACTTGTTGTGTTTTTTGGTGCATTGCTAATTTTTCAAATTAACAAAAGACATGCTTCCAACCTCAAAAATGCCGCAATTCTAACTGAACGAGAAGCGGGGTTAAAAGCGGTATTTGATGCAACAGAAAGTGAGCGCAAAAGAATTGCCAAAGATTTACATGACGGTATTGGTCAGCAATTAAGTGGATTGCGTTTAGGCTGGGAAGGTCTTGAACAAAATATCAGGCCTCTTCTTCCAGAACAATCGGCAAAGTTGCACGCTCTAAATACTGTGCTCGATGAAGCTTGCATCGAAGTTAGAAGTATATCGCACCGAATGATGCCCAAAGCACTTCAAGAAAAAGGAATTCTTGCAGCAATAGATGATCTTTTGCGAAAAAGTATAGGAATCACTTCCATCAACTATCGTGTAGAACATTTCAGAATTGATAACGAGCGATTTGACGAGCGCATCGAACTGGGATTGTATCGTATATGCCAAGAGCTTATAGGCAATATTCTCAAACATAGCAAGGCCACAGATATCATTGTCCAACTTTATAAAAATACAAATCAAATCATTATGATTGTGGAAGATAATGGAGTTGGGTTTGATCCTGCTATTAAAAAAGATGGCACTGGATTAAAAAATATTGAAAGCCGACTACAAACAATTGGCGGAGCAGTGACATGGGAACGCGGACCTGAAAGAGGCACAGTTGCTTCTGTTAAAGTAATAGTAGCTTCTAAATAATTCGAGAAAAACTAATAAATCCTTTGCTGTTTTCGACAAAAAAGGAAAGAGTGGGCTGCAGATTAATGTGCCCTCAGTATTTCTTACTTTTTCTGTTATAACAAAAGCATTTATTAATTGGTCCAAAGGGCTTATTTATAATACCGAATATACAAAATAAATAGTTCTATTTCGCCAGTAGTCTCATTGGACTAGTATTTTGTTATATCGGCATTAACCATTGTTTTGGTAATGACGTAACTACATCCAAATAGCTCAATGAGGCAAAGCCGATATTACACCAATTTTACCCGGAAAATGGTCCAAAAGTTTTCTAAACTAAAGCCATCAATGCCGTTGTGATTGATGTTTAGTGCAATGCAGAGAAACTGAATTGGACTATCTTAACTGTGAATAAGGAATTTTACTTATTCTCTACTAAAAAACAAAAAGAAGCCCCCTCCGAAATCGGAGCGGGCTTCTTTTATTTTTGTATTCAGAATCTATTATTTCTGAATTAGCATACGTTGAGTCATAATCTCACCATCAACTGTAAATTCTACCATGTACAATCCGGCAGCCATCGGCTTAGCGAATGTAACTACGGTGCTCAAAGAGCCATCTACTGTGTAGCGGTTAGTGTATACTACACGACCCATTCCATCCATGATGCGAATAAATACGTTGTCAGATTCAACACCTGCAACATTTAAATTCACCATTTCTCCGTTGTTAGGATTTGGATATAAACTTGCTTGAACAAATGAACCATCAGCTCTCACTGTGCCATTTACCAATGCGTCCATATCCAAATTTTCGTCCATTGCGGCGCCGCCGATGAAGATAACATTTGAAGTTCCGAAAGTACCTGAACCATACGCAAATTCTGGTCTCCATCTAACTTGATACCAAGATTGGGCAGCCAGTTGTTGAGGAAGTGTAAATCCTAAAGGAAGGTTAGAAGATGCACCCGCCGTGTTTACTGTAAACGGCAACCCAATGTCCGTTCCGGCTGAACATGCACTTTTTTGCTGGAATTGCACTGTAAATCCTGTTGCACCGCAGATAAACGGCTTAGCATTCAAGATATTACCACGAAGCAAAGATGCTGGACAAAGCTGACTTGCTTTGGTTGCTAAAACTGCATGAGGTGCTATCGTAATATTACAAAGATTGAATCCCAAAACAGTAATTGGGCTATCAGGCAAATTGTTGGCAAAAGTAAGGTTGTTGTAATTGGCATCAACTCTTACGCTGTATGTTCCACCGTATCTCAATCCTAGAGAAGCAGTAGACAAAGACAACTGTCCTCCAACCGTAATATTCGTAATTGATCCACCTGTCAAGCCTGTTGGTGTAAAGCGGAAAGTGTAATTAGAAGCACCTGTCCATGATGGCTTTATGTTACTACATAGGTCGTAAGTAAAGGATGTACCCGCACATGTTGAACTCAATAATTGACGAATGCACAAAGTAAATGGACTACCGGGGCCAGCAACAAAATTACCCGCAGAAATGAAATATTGTTGACCGACAGTAAGTCCTGAGTAATTCAACGTTTCATTTCCACTTGGTCCGGCACTGTTTTCTAAACTATTGCCTGGCATAGCAACAAGTCCATTGCTGTACAAGCCAATGATGTTGTCCATACCTGCACTTGTCATAGTAATACTAACCGCAGTGGATGTTGCAGTGAAACGGTACCATCCATCCACACCTGTATATTGAGGACTTTGTGGAGAGTCGGTAGCTTGGCTTAGGTCTCCAGCGATAGCACCACAGTTAGGAAAACTGTTTCCCGAGATCCCAATATTTACTGCCGCTGCAGGCGTATCATTCACAACTGTGGGAATGACAATTGGAAAAACCAATGTTGGGTGCGTTAACTCGTTTGAAATAGGATTAGCAACATAAGTCTCAGCCACACCTGTAGATATATTCTGAATTTGTACATTAAGTGCGAAAGACAATGTGCCGCTAGTGGTAAATTGGGCTACTAACACCATGTTTGATGGAGCTGCTCCAACAATTCCGCCAAGAGCTGCAACAGCACCGTTGTTGATTACAATCGAGTTACCTGCAGTTTGATCCAATGCGTTTAACGGACTTAAAGGACCGAGAACATTTGGAACTACATAAGTTGAAGGACTACTTGGAAGCATACCATCGCGACCAGAACCGCCATTGATGGGAAAACCAAAAAGCCCACCTGGGTTGTTTGCAAGAATACCTTGCTCATTACCAATAGTACCATCTGTGTCTTCAGTCTTTCGAACACCCACTTTTCCTGTAGCAGTTCCTCCGGTAGTAAAGTAAGAATCAAGCATAGCGGTGTTCTTCCTAACATTTGTAACTGAAATAGTTCCAGGATTAACTGTAACGCCTTGGTTTGGATCGTTGAAGAAGTTCGTAGTTGAGTTCACGGTTAGGTTGTTCGCTGCGCTGCCGAAAAGATTATTAAATTTGTAACCAGCATTCATATCAACATAAACACGATAAGTAACCGAACCCACAGTAAGTGGAACAACCGCACCTTCGGCGACTGCATTTGCCGCATCAGCAGCATTGCTTGAGTAATATCTCTCAACAACAATGCCTTGCAATCCTTGCGAGAAAAGACTTGATGACAGAATCATCAGACTCAATGCAAATATGTATTTTATTTTTTTCATTTTATTTTTTTATATGATTATAGGTTTAATAAATTCCCTCACCCACTAAGATGAGGAAATTGTTATTAATTTTTAGTCACATGTAGTATTGAAAGCAGGTGCGAATAACAAGAAGTCAAGTACATCTGTTGAGCCATCAAGATTTAAATCTGTTGGACAACCACGAACACCTTTAGTAGAATTCAAAACTTGTGAGTATGACCAGTTAGACAACCAGTTATCACCAGGAGCTGGAGAGAACGCACCACGATATGGTGCATTTTCGAAGAAATAATTAGTTGATGAAGGCGTTGGGCAACCTGATATACTCAATGCAGGATTTGGAGTAGCGTCATTTTTAGTTACTACTACATTGGTTGCATCTGTAATGTCAAAGCTGTAATCAAAACCAGGTAAAGTGTTTCCTACAACAATGTTGTTCATATCTGTAGTAGTAAACTGAGTGAAATCTGCACCTGAAGTGATAAGTGTTCCGGGACTAGAGATGGTTGAACCATTCGTAAGTGGGTTAACGCAACCTACGAATGTATTACAAATAACTTTTAGGGAATTTGAACCATTACCATTTGTAGCAGAAGCAGGACCAGGAATATTTGACCAGTTGTGCCATGATTCGCCACCTGCCACGAAAGAACGATTGGCACCAAGCGATTTCACTAAATTCAAGCCGTTACGGAAATTAGCGAAAACAGAATTGTAAATTTCACCTTCAACCAAATCTTTAGCATTGATTCCGGCAAGAGCTGTGTTATCTGCAGTACCTGTTGCCTTTGCGTTTCCAATAAAAGTGGTGTTGTAGATAACAGGGTGAGTACGTGGCAAGTTATTTGATCTCTGATCATCAGAATCAGCTTCAATTCCGCTGTCAGAATCAGGACTAGAAGTTACGTCAGATTTCATACTAAAGAAAAACTGAACGTTTCCATTCCAACCTAAA
>Ga0105048_10004798_pt1 | contig 21955 bp, 16 predicted proteins | sample MAT05_FD_78382 | JGI IMG/M metagenome (GOLD analysis project Ga0105048, IMG submission 78382) | Freshwater microbial communities from Lake Fryxell liftoff mats and glacier meltwater in Antarctica - MAT-05 | ecosystem: Environmental > Aquatic > Freshwater > Ice > Liftoff microbial mat | place...
GTTGCCGCTGCAGGTCGACACGTGCTTGTGATCCGGGACGCCCGGCGGGATCTCGATGCCGTCGATGTCGCCGAACACCATCGTGCCGGCATTGTTCGGCCGCAGCGTCTTGCTCACGAGCAGATCGAGCCCGCTTTGGTCGACGACACCCGTGTCGCCGGCCGGATTGTTGTAGTGGACCTGCAGGCGAAATGTGACCTCGCCGCCGGGGCCGTCGCCGATGAGAAAGCCCGCCTCGGGCGGCAGGTCCCACTGCTGACCGCCGGGCGCCCACGTCCACACCATCTCGCCCTCGAGATCGAAGCACGAGTAGCCGTCGGCCAGGCCGCTCGCCTGCTCGATGCGGCTGAGCACGAAGTGATGCACGTGTGCGACGTCGTCGATCTGCGGCACGAAGCCGACGATGTGGCCGAGCTGATCGAGCTCGAACGAGAACTCGAAGCAGCCGTAATAGGTCTCGAGCACCGGGACACTGAAGCCCGCGATGCGCAGCGGCACGACCTCGATGTCCTCACCCGTACCGGTGGTCGGTTCGTCGGTGTCCTCGGTCGCGTTCGTCGGATCCGTGGAATCGGTCGTCGCCGTCGTCGAGTTCGAGTCCTGCGCCATCGACACGTCGGTCGGCTCGCTGCTGCTGTCGGTGGGATCCACCGTCGCGTCGGAGCCCTCCTCCGCGTCCTGCGGCTCCGTACAGCCCGCTCCGAGGAGCGCAGTTGCGGCGACGATGCGCAGTGATCGAGGAGCCGAGATTCCCATGATCACGTTCGTACCAGAGCGCAGGCTCGCGTGTCCATCAGGGCAGCCATCCCAGCCATCTCAGCCAGCCATCCATCCATCCATCCATGCCATCCATCCATGCCATCCATCCATCCATCCAGCCATCCATCCATCCATCCATCCATGCCATCCATCCATGCCATCCATGCCATCCATGCCATCCATCCATGCCATCCATCCATCCATCCATCCATCCATCCATCCATGCCATCTCAGGGCAAGAGGCCGGCCTGGCGCAGAAGGCGGCACACCACGAGCAACGGCAGCCCCATGATGCTCGTCGGATCGGCGCTGCGCGCGAGCGTGTCGAACCTGATCTCGTCAACGAGGCGGATCCCCGCGTCCTCGATTCGATAGCTGCCGACGCAGTCGATCGGTGCGTAGCGCTCGATGTACGCCGTCGCTTCGATGCGGTCGAACGCGCGCATGCGCAGTGTTACGCGGTCCACGGCCGAGTGCCTCGTCGTCGCATGCGGCGCCACGAGTGCCACGCCCGTGACGAGGTGATGCTCGCGGCCGGCGAGCTGCATGAGCTGATCGATCGCGCGCGCGACTGTGCCGGGCTTGTGGAGCAGGCGCGGCGGCCGGTCGCCGTCCGCGGGCAAAATCGCGAGCTGATCCGCACCGAGTACCCAGACCGGCTGGGCGGGGGCGACACCCTCGGCCACCAACGCGTCCGCGACCGCCTGCGCCTTCGCGAGCGCGAGACGCTGCGCGAGCTCCTCGGGCGTCGACGTCGCGAACGCGTCGTCGAAGGCGCGCTCGTCGACATCGGGCGCACGCGCCTCGAACGGGATACCGAGGCGTTGCAGCAGCTCGATGCGATAGCGGGACGTCGACGCGAGGACGAGCCTCGGCGTCACTTCCAGCACTTCTTCTTCTTGAGGTCGCGCAACCGACTGCAGTCGTCGTTGGTCGACGACTTCTTCTTCTTCTGTGCTGGCTTCGGTGCTGGCTTCGGTGCTGGCTTCGGTGCTGGCTTCGAAGCTGGTGCCGCGGGTGTCGTGCCGCCGTCCTCGTCTATGATGATCTCGCCGTCGGTATCACCGACCGCCGGCGTCAGCGTGACGAGCAACGCCAACAACACCTGCCGCCGCGCCTCGAGATCCTCGCACGCCGCCTTGTCCTCGCGGGCACCGAGCGCGGCCGGATCGGCAACCGGCGGCACCGCCCGCTGTACCCGCGCCCAGAAGTAGAACTCCGGCGCCGCCGCGATCGCAGTGAGCGCCGCGTCGTAGGACCCGCACGGCGTGAGCGACTGGTGCGCCTGCAACAGATCGAGCGCCGTGTTGAGCTGGCGATTGATCATCGCCTCGTTCGCGGGATCGGTCGCGAGCTCGTCGAGCGCGCGATGGCGCTTCGCGTAGGTCAGCGGCTTTTTCTCGTTGTTGACCAGCTCGAGCAGAAAGCTGTGTGCGTAGCGACCCATCGAGTGCAGCGCGATGTCGAGCGCCTCGTCGCGTGCGCTCGGCGTGCGCAGCAGATCGTGCAGCTCCGCATAGAACTCGTTGTCGTCGAGCAGCGTCGGGTCGCCCTCGATCGCGACGCCATAGGCGACGAGCGCCTGCGTGCGCTTGCCCTTGCGCTTGGTCAGAAGTCGCCCTAGACGCCACGAGAGCTGCGCGTCCTTCGGGTACTCGTCGCGCAGCGCCATCAGCAGCTTGTCGGCCTCGTCGAGCTTGCCCGAGAGCAGCAGACGATCGATCTCGGCGATCGCGTCCACAGCGGGACCTCCGCCCGCGAGCACCTCGATCGAGTCGTCGTTCGCATTCTCCCCGCGAGCCGCGAGCGCACTCGATTCCTCGACACCGGCCTGGCTCGACACCGTGGTCGTGGTGGTCGGGTCGTCGGCGGCGCGGCGCGGCAAGTACTGCCACAGCGCGACGCTGGCCGCGGCTACGACGGCGATGCCGAGCGCGACCTTCAGCGTCGATCGCGGTGGCGACTGCGCCGGAACCATCGTCGTGCCGACGCCGTTGATCGGGATGCCGGTGCTATGCGGCGAGCTGGTCGTGATCGGAATGCTGCCGCTGTGCAGCGACGCGACCGCCATCTCGACGACGCCCGAGCTCGACACCTCGCCGCGGAGCATCACGAGCGCCGCCTCGAGGATCTCGCGGACCTCGCGGGCGCTCGAGAAGCGATCGTCCCGCCGCTTCGCGAGCAGGCGCTCGACGATCGCCGCGACCATCGGCGCCGTATCGGGCGGCAACGGCGGTGGATCGGCGCCGACCTGCATGCGCACGAGCGCGACCGGGTCATCGGCCTGAAACGGTGGATGCCCAGCGAGCATCTCGAACAAGATGATGCCGAGCGAGTACAGGTCGGCACGTGCGTCGGCCTCGACCCCCGCGGCTTGCTCCGGGCTCATGTACGCTGGCGTGCCGAAGATGAGGCCGGCGCGCGTCTTGTGCTGCTCGCTGCCGCCACCGCTGGCGATCTTCGCGATGCCGAAGTCGACGAGCTTGAGCGTCTCTTTGTCGGCGTGATCACGCGTGACGAAGATGTTCTCCGGCTTGACGTCGCGGTGGATCACGCCCTGACCGTGGGCGTGCTCGAGGCCGCGGCAGATCTGAAGCGTGAGCTCGAGCGCACGATCGGCTGCCAACGGACGTCCCAACAATCGGGTGAGCTCGCCGCCGTCGAGCAGCTGCATCACCATGAACTTCATGTCGTGTTCGGTGGTGCCGTAGTCGGTGATCTGCAGGCAGTTCGGGTGGTCGAGCCGCGACGCCGAGCGGGCCTCGCTATCGAACCGACTCTTGATCTCCGGGTCGCGCGTCAGTGACGGGTGCAACACTTTGATCGCGACGTCACGGTGCAGCCCGAGATGGTGGCCGCGAAACACCGCTCCCATGCCGCCGACGCCGAGCAACGCATCGACGCGATAGCGCTCGGCGATCGTGCGTCCGACCAGATCTTGGAGATCCGGGTGCAGGTTCGCGAGCGCAGCGGACATGACCGGCCGGCAGCATACCAGTGATTCGGGCGCGGTCCCGCCCGCCCGAACCGCGCCTACCGCAGCGGTTTTGTGCGCACGGTGTCTTGCTCGGGATCGGAGGCTTCGGGGGCTGCCGCCGGTGTCTCGATGAAGCTGGTGCCGAGGTCGCGCTCGATGCGTGCGAGCGCCTCCTGTGCCCAGTGTGCGAGGCTCAGCTCGTTGGTCGCGTGGAAGTCCGCGAGGATCTCCTCGAGCTCGCGTCGCGCTCGCGCACTGTCACCGAGCATGTGCGCAACTTCGGCGTCGAGCAGGCGCAGCTGCTGCAACGCGACGTGCTCGCCGTGCACCGCGACCATGCCGTTTTTCGCATCGGTCAACATCGCGGCGCCATCTTCGACGTTGCCGCGGCGCGCGAGCACGTAGCCGAGAAAGCCGCGGTTGAGGTGCACGTGATAGTCGTGGCCGTACGTCGCCGCCAGCCGAATCGCCTCGCGGAATGCCTCTTCCGACTGCTCGAGATCCTCATTGCGCAGCCGCAGATCGCCGAGGTTGTGCAGCGGCGTGAGCAACAGGCGCGGTAGGTTCGCGTCGCGGATCTCGCCGATCGACGCCTCGATCTCCGCGATCGCGCGGCCCGGATCGCCGCCGAGCACGGCGAGGAACGCGATGCCCGACAGGTAGCCCTGCCGCTGCAGCACCGGGACCTGCGCGGCGATCGGCCGACCCATCTCGTGCAGCCGCCGGGCCTCGCCGATCTGGCCCGACAAAGACAGGCACCGCAGGCGCACGCCGATGACGTGGCACTTGTCGATCGCGCTCGCGTCTTCGAGATCGACGATCTCCATCGCGAGACGACTCCATCGCGCCGCCTTCTCGACCTCGCCGGCGCCGAGCAACACCTCGGTGCGGCGGTTCGCGATGCGCAGCTCGAGCACGCGATCACGCGCGAGCTTCGCGGCATCGGTCGCCTTCTCGAGGCGCTCGAGCGTCAGGTCCATGTCGAGATTCGCCATGCCGGCGTAGCGATCGACGAGGCCGAGCCAGAACTGCGCCTGCGCACCGAAGTCACCGAGCAGCTCGGCGACCAGGATGCCGGCCTCGTAGTGCGCCGCCTCGCGTCGCGAGTCGTCGAGCGCACCTGCCGCGTGACGCAACAGCTTCATCTGCGCGCGCAGCAGGCGATCGAGCGCCGCCGCGCGACCGTGGCGACGCAGACGGCCGATCAAACGCTCGAGCACCTGGGCCGCCAGCTGGGGCTGCTGCGCGTCGAGCAAGCGATCGACGGCGGCCTCGAGCGCATCGATCGACTCGAGCCCTTCGGACGCGTCGTCGACGAGCCGCGCCCGCAGGTAGACGAAGTTCGGCTCCGGCCGCTCGAACTCCTCGATGCGCGCCGCGAGATCGAGCCGCGTCTCGTCGAGCGAGTCCTCGTAGCGGCCACGGACCGCCTCGCGCACCGACTCGTGCGCGAGCTGGATGATGCTCGAGCCCGAGGTCGCGCTGCGGGTGATGAGACCCTCGCCCTCGAGCCGGTCGAGCGTGCGCGAGAACCTCTCGGTGCGTAGATCGGAGAGCTGCGCGAGCTGGTGCTCCTCGATCGGCGCCTCGAGCAGGTACAAGATGCTCGCGATCTCCCAGCCCGACACGCCGAGGCCGTCGAGCCGCGCCTCGCTGCGCTGGGCGAGCGTCTTGTGCAGCTCTTCGGCCGCCGTCGACGCGCCGCGCAGCGCCCAGCTGTCGGCGTCGCGTACGAGGATGCCCTCCTCGATCAGCACGCGCAGCGTCTCGCGGAACGACAGCGGATGACCGCCGGTGAGCTTGTCGAGCATCGCCGCGAGCTCGCGGAGCACCGGCGTATCGCCGAGCACACCTTGCAGCACGAGCTGCATCTCGCGCTCGGTGAACGGTCGCAGGCTCCACACCTCGGCGACCTGATCGCGGCTGAGCGCAGCGAGCATGCCGGACACCTTGCTGTGCGGCTCGGTCGTGCCACACAGGAGCAGCGGTGCTTCGGCGTGATCGATCGCGCGGCAGAGCTGCTCGAACGCGACGCGCGTCGCCTCTTGGCCACGCGACAGGTTCGAGATGTGCAGCACGTACGGCCGCTCGCGCGATGCGGCGATCAGGAACTCGGTGATCTGATCGGCCGACGCCTCCGACAACGTACGACGACGAGCAGAGCGCACGAGATCGCCATAGGCGTGCACGACCTTCGTGCGATCGCCGAGCGCGGTCGCGATCTGCACGATCACACTCGCGAACGCGCCGACCGGCGATGTGTCGTTCGTCCAGCAGCTGCCCTCGGCGAAGATGCCGTCGCCGAGCTGGACCTCGCGGCGCAGCTCCGCGAGCAGGCGCTGCTTGCCCATGCCCTCGGGCGCCTTCACCAGCACGGTGCGCAGGGGGCGACCGCGGAGCCGATTCGCGCTCGAGCTCGCGGCGGAGCTCGCGGGATCGGCGGTCGCATCGCTCGGCCGCAGCACGTCGGCGGCCTTGTCGAGCAAGAGCTCGCTGTAGTGCGCGCGATCAACGAACGGGAGCTGCTCGACGAGCACGCGCGCGAACTCGCGACGATCGGCCTCGTTGTGCGCGCGATCGCGAATCTGCGACGCCTCGCGGCGCAGCAATTCGAGCACGATCGATCGCGCCGACTGCGGGCGCTTTGCCGGATCCGGCTCGAGCATGCGACCGACGAGCTCGGCGACGACCGGCCCCGCCTGCTGCAAGAGCGCGCCGGCGAACTCGGGCCGCCAGTCGCGTTGGGTTCGCAGCGCCTCGCGGAAGCTATTGCCAGGGAACGCTCGCTGACCGCGGACCGCGGCGTACAGCGTCGCGGCGAGCGAGTAGATGTCGGAGCGCGCATCGGTGAGCTGGCCGCGCGCCTTCTCGGGCGCGGAGAAGCCCGGCGTGCCGAGCACCGTGATGCTCTCGTCGTCCTCGGCGTCCGGAACCGGAATCGTCGCGGTCGGCTCGCGGAGCATGCGGGCGAGGCCGAAGTCGATGAGCTTCGCCTGCGGCGCAGCATCGCCCTCGCCGCGCGTGACGAGCACGTTGCTCGGCTTGATGTCGCCGTGCACGAGACCGAGTGCGTGGATGTAGTCGAGCGCGCGCGCGAGCTGAAGGAACTGATCGACGATCTGCTCGCGCGTCGCGCCCTTGAGATAGCCGCTGAGATCGTCGCCGCGCACGAGCTCTTGGGTGAAAAAGAAGCTGTCGGTGTCGGCGCAGCGACCGAAGTCGTGGACCGTCGCGAGGTTCGGATGGTGGAGCTGGGTGAGGACCCGATACTCCTCCTTGAACGCCGCGGCCATGTTGTCGCCGTGCGACGCGCCTGCACCGAAGCTGCGCGTCACCGTCCGCCGCGCTTGGATGCGCGAGTCTTGATGCGCGTGACTGCTGTCCGGCGGTCCGATGCGTGCCCCGACGGCGGAATCGCGCCGGATGAGCTTCAGCGCGACGACGCGATCCTCGAGCTCGTCGAACGCTTCGTAGACCGCGCCGAACCCACCGCGTCCGAGCAATCGCTTCACTTGATAGCGACGCGCAATGCGCTTCGGGGCATCTTCTTCCCCGTCGGGATCGCTCTGGGACTGGAGCTCGGAGGTCATCGGCCACTGGGGGAAACGCGAAAAATTGCGGTGAACTGTAGGTCAGTTGGGCCAAGAGGAACAGCAGGATCTCACGCCGCGGATCCCAATATAGGCCATGAATGTAAGGTAATGCAAATTACTTCTGTGTCGGCCTATGAAAGTTGGCGGAGCCACGGGGGGTGGGACGTCGTTCGCCGTGTGGGATCTACGGGGGCCATCTGGGATTCTGACCGAGGTACGGTGATCCGGCACGGGTTCGGATCGGTTTCAACGGGGGTGACCATGGACGGACGGCGCTGGGCAACGGTGGGCTGGATGTGGTTCGCGGGGGGGTTCGAGTGCAGCGTGCCGTTCGACGGGACCGGTTGGGGATGCAGCGCGGACCCGCGATCGGACTTCGATGCCGACTGCTGCTTTCGTCCGACTTGCGAGTCGCACTCCGACTGCGACGACGGACTCGTGTGCGCGCCGATCGGATCGCGTCTCGGCTGCGCCAACGAGATCGAGGACGGCGAGACGGTGTGTCGCTGCGGTGCTCCGCCCGATGGACGCTCGCGTCCGATCTGCGTGCCACCCGAAGCCGTCGAGGGCGAGTGGTGCGGCACGCACTGGACGCAGACCGAGTGCAACGCCGCGGCGTCGATCGAGCTCGGCCCGAACGACGTGCAGGTGTGTCGGTGGATCGAGGTGCACAACGTCAGCATCTACGACCCGGCCGAGTGTCGCGTCGATGCACCATCGTCGCGGTGCCTCACGATCCAAGAGGGTTACGATCCGGGCTGCCCGGCGCAGCAATGCACGAGTGGTGATGGATCGATCACGCTCGGCGGCCCGATGGCACACCCGCTGAGCGGTGGGACGGCGTTCGAGGTGTTCGGTGTCGACGACGTCTTGTGCGGATCCGGCACGCCGGTCGGCAACTGGGGGCCTGCGAGCGACGCGAGCCTCGGCGCGTGCGCGTTCACTTGTGAGTGACGCGCAGCAGCTCGCGCACCGAGCTTCATGTGCGCCGTGGCGACCAGCGCGGCGTCTCGCCAGCGACGATCGCGGCGAAACTGTCGCGACCGATCGCGGCGTCGCCGATCTCGAGCGTGCGCAGGTAGGCGTCGGACTCGAGCGCGAGGCGCTGGGTCTCGGGCTCGCCACGACTCGCGAGCGCCGAACGCTTGTACGCGGCGATCGCCGTCGGCGAGCGCCGCCGCACCAGCTCGGCCAGCGTGCGCACGCGGGCCATCGCGTCGTCGGTGACGGACACGACCTCCTGCACGAGCCCGATCCGTCGGGCCTCGATGGCGTCGATCGGCTCGCCGGTCATGCCGAGTCGCATCGCCTGCGCGAGTCCGATGAGATCGGCGAGCTCGGCGGTGCCGCGGGCACCGGGCACGATCCCGAGCCCGGTCTCGGGTAACGCGAAGCCGGCCGCCGCGGTCGCGATCGCATAGTCGCCGGTGAGCACGTACTCGGTGCCCCACCCGAGCGTCACGCCGGTCGGCACCACGACGTGGAAGAGCGGCAGGTGCCGGATCCGCCGCATCAGCTGGCGCTGACGCGACACGTGCGCGCGCACGCGATCGTCGTCCCATCCGACGCGCTCGGTGACATTAGCACCACTGATGAAGATCGGCCGGCCCTTCGCGCTCACGCGACGGCTCGTCGTGCACAGGCACATGACGCTCTCGTCGCTCTCGAGCTCGTCGCACAGGGCATCGAGCGCGTCGAGCTGGGCGACCCCCATCTCGTTCGCCTTGCCGTGATCCAGCCAGAGCGTGAGCAGCTTACGTGCGGGATCGTGCTCGGGGTGCAGCGCAGAGAAGCGGGTCGAATCCACGGGGAGCGATGGTATGCGGGATCGGGGAGAGTTGCTCTCGCCCGGGGACGGCCGTCATCGGCCGCGATTTCCTGCGTCGTCGGGCGCGGGTGCCTTCGCGAACGGGTTCTTCACCTCGCTGATCTTCGCATGCATCGGGCTTGGCTCCGCGGACGGCGCGGCGGCGATCGGCGGCGATCGAGGGGCGGTCGTGCCTCGCGCATCGTCGCGCTTCCGAGCACGTGGCTTGGTGGCCGGCGCGTCGGTGCGCGCGCGTGTCAGGTCCAGCGGCGGCACGGACTCGACCTCGAACACCGGCGCGGGCGGCACGCTCGAGCTGCGAGTGACCGGCATGGGCGTCGCCGCGACCGGCACGGGCGTCGACGCTGCCGTTCGTGGAACGACATCGGCGATCGACGCGAGCGCGGCGGTGGCGGTGGCGGTGGCGGTGGCGGGCGGCGATACCGACGTGTCGCGGAGCGCCCAACCTCCCAGCAGTACGGCGCTCGCGGCCGCGATCGCGATCGCCGTCACGCTGCCGCGTCGCGAGCTGTGCCGGCGGCTGCCACCCATGGCCAGCGCGTCGGAGATGTCCGCGGCGAGCTCGGTCATCGACGCATGACGATCGGCAGCATCCTTCGCCATCGCCTTGCACACGACGTCGCAGATCGCACTCGGAAGCGTCGGGACGACACTCGAGGGATCGGGCACCGGCGCCTGAAGATGCGCCGCGAGGAGCTCGGCCGCGCTACCCCGGACATAGGGAGCACGTCCGGTGAGCAGCTCGAAGAGCATCCCGCCCGCGGCGTAGACGTCGACCCGGTGATCGAACTTCTCGGCCCGCGCTTGCTCGGGCGCCATGTAGTCCGGCGTGCCGACGATGCAACCGACCTGGGTTCGTCGCGGACGTGCACGCTGCTCGCTCTCGAGATCCGTGTCGCTCGCGATCCGGGCGATCCCGAAGTCGAGCAGCTTGATGAAGTCCGGATTGCTCGTTCGCGGGGTGCGAAAGCAGTTCGCGGGCTTGAGATCGCGATGGATGATCCCGCGATCGTGCGCCGCCTGCACGGCGCTACAGACCTGGCGCATGATCGCGGCAGCACGGGGCACCGGCAGCGCTCCGGTTGCGGCGATGAGATCGGAGAGCGTCTCGCCGACGAGCAGCTCCATCACGCAGAACACGACGCCGTCGGCGGTGATGCCGAAGTCGTTGACCTCGACCACGTTCTCGTGGACGACCCGCGAGGTCACTTGCGCCTCTTGGAGGAACCGCTCGACGGCATCGGGCACGTTGTCGAGCGCGGCGTCGAGGACCTTGATCGCGACGGCCTTGCGGATCGCCTTGTGGCGGCCGCGATAGACCGTGGCCATGCCGCCCTCGCCGATCACGCTCTCCACCTCGTACCGTGCGAGCAGCTCGGTGCGCTCGAGGTTGCGCGGGCGTCGACGCGGCGGCAGCACGAACGTCGAGCCGGGCTTCGCGACCGGAATCCCGAAGATCGTGTGGACCGACGAGCTGTCGTCGACCGCATGCATAGGCTCACCCATCTGTCACCTCCTGCGCGATGTCCTTGCGGATGATCGCCACACTGTCGTGGACGGTGTTTTGGTCGGAGTCCTCGAACGGCGCGTGGAACGTCTGGCGCAGCACCGCCGACACCGTCGCGCCGCCGGCCGCTGACGGCGGCAGCGTGACCCTCGTCGTCACCCGTCGCGCGGGACCGGCGTCGACATCGTCCAGCTTCGGCGCGGCGACGGCGAGGTAGCAGCAGTCGCAGGCCGGATCGTCGGAGCACGACGGGAACGAGTCGTCGTAGTGAAGATGAGCATGTCCATAGTTGCCGGTCGACTCGACCTGCGGGGGGAGGAACTCGAAGTTGATCGCCGCGATCTCGACGTCGACGTCCGTCTGCTCGAGGCCGAGCTCCTGACCGGGCCAGGGGCTGACGATCGCGACGTGCGGCATTCCGTCGTCGACCCACACCAGCCGCGTGCCGACCGAGTCCACGTTGTCGTAGCGCTCGCCCGAGAGCGTGCGCGCCATCGCAGTGATGCGATGCGCACCTGGAGTGTCGTCGAGCATGACCTCGGTGACCACGCCCGAGACGAGGTTGCCGGCCGTGAGCAGAGCGACGCGCTCGTCGTCGACGAACAGCTCGACGTAGCCTTTGCCAGCGTCGCCCTCCGCGCTGCCGTGCGGCTCCTCGAGCTCGAGATTCTGACCACCGACCGAGATCGACATCGGCACCGGGCCGGATCCGGTATCCATCGCGATGCTGTCGAACGCTTCGGGGAACCGGATCTCGAGTTGCGGAGGCGCGCCCGCCTCGCAAATGCCGAGGATGCAGCTGTCCCCGGGCCGGCACTCGCTCGCATCTTCGCAGGCGAACGTCCCGGGCTCCGCTTCGTCGACCCGCGTCTCGAGACAACCGCCGAGTGTGATCGACGCTGCAAAGAGGATCCTCTGTACCAAGGTGGCCATTTCAGAACCTTCCGCTCATGGCGATGCCCCACGGTGTCGGGGAGAACGACGCGCTGGCGGATCGCCGCTGTCGACGCTTGCCGACGGCGACCAGTGCGATCCCGGTCACGACGAGCGCTGCACCGACGCCGACCGAGGCGAGCTGCAACGCGAGCAATCGGTCACCTTCGCGCGCCGTCTCCCGGGCTCGTGCCTCGGTCAACCGATCCGCTGCGCTGGCATCGTCGGCCAACGCGCGATCGAGCGCACCCCGCCTGTCCTTCGCCGGGAGCCCGAACCCGAGCCCACCACCGATACCCACGCCGAGGCCGAGCACGAGCGCGATCGACCCGCCGACGACGAGGCCCCGACCTTCCGCGACAGGCTCGTCGATCGCAGTACTACCGGCCCTGTTCTCGGGCTGCTCGCTCGGATCGACGCGCGCCGTCGGAACCTCTCGCGGCGGCGGCACGACCTCGCGAGCCGCGGGTTCGCTAGGCTCGAGCTGCGCGCGCAGGACACCGATCCTGTGCTCGACGCTCGGACGATCGGGCGCGTCGGGAGCACCTGCGATGTACGCCTCGAAGGCGGCGATCGCCTGACGCGTGCGCCCGAGCCGCTCGTGGCAGAGCCCGATGTTGTAGTGCAGGTCGGGTACGGGGTACGCCGCGTACGCCTCCTCGAACGCTGCGAGCGCCTGCTCGTGCTTGGCCTCGTCGTAGAGCTTCTGGCCGCGCTCGAGTGCGGCCTTCGCACGCACGAGATCATGCTCGGGCGCCGTCGCTTGCTCCGTGCCGCTCGCGAGCCCATCGTCCGCGCGCGCGGAATCTACGACGCCTACGCTGGCGGCGAGGAGCCCGGCGAGGCAGCGTCGCAGCGCGACACCACTATGGAAGATGCGGTTCGGCAAGGTACGGCAGCTCGTCGAGGAAGGGCCGGTCGTTCTCCGGCGGGTTGAGCGGAAGATCCGCGAGTGTGCTCGCACTCTGTCCTGGCATTGCGACGTCGAGCAGCAACACGGCGAGCACGACGTCGAGCGCCGGATCCTCGAGGCGCCGACCGTTGGGAAAACCAGCCGGGGCGGAGGTATCGATCCGCAACGTGTCCGGCAAAACCAGGGGTCCGGCCACTTCGATGCACTGATCGACGGCGCACGGAGTCAGTCCCGCCGCCGTGAGGTCGTCGTCGAGCGCGGCGTGGATGGCCGTGACCGCGGCAACGATTTCGTCGGCAAAGTCTGCCGAGTCGATCGCGTCGGCGCTGTTGTAATCGCCGTCCGAGGCGATGAGCGCGGTGCCGACGGCCGGCATGCCCGCACGATCGACTTGCTCGAGCTCCCTTGTCGGCGTGTTGCTGAAGACGTACCAACCAGCGTCGGTGTCGGCGTCCGCGTCGGCGTCGGCGTCGGCGAGCGTGTCTTGCTCGTCCTCACCATCGTCGCGACACGCGAGCACCAGCATCGACCCGAGGATGACGGAACGCGCGTTCACGACTCCCTCGCAGTCGTGGCCCACACGCGGATGACGCTCGGTGAATACTCGAGCCCGTCGAGCGGCAGCTCGACGACGATGGCGTTGGTGTTCTGATACGCCGCGAAGTCTCGCTCGCTGTCGAACGAGAGTGCGCCGGTCGCGAGCGTCACCTTCAGCCCTTCGAGATCGAAGTAGAACGGATCGTCGCGCAGGCCGGCCCACGCGCGCGCACCGGTTTCGCTCTCGAGGATGCTCTCGACCGCACCGCTCACCGGCTGCGACTCATCGGGGATGCCGGTGACGCGGAAGCCCCACTCGTCGCGGGCGTTCTGCCCGAAGCGCACCTCGATCTTGTGCTCGGCCTCCGCATCGTCGGTGGTGTCGACGTGGAACGTGTACGCAACTTTGTCGTCGTAGCGCGCGTCGACCAGTGAGCTCGCGTAGCCCGCGTAGGTCATCGCCATGATGAGGCGACCGTCCTCGTGCCACGCGAAGAGGTCGCCGATATCCGCGGCCGGGTCAGCCGCAAGCTCTGGCGCTTCCTGATGATCGCCCGCGTCTGCCACGTCGCCGACGCCGACGCCGACGCCGACCAGCGCAATTAAAGCGGCGATAGAAGTCGGATGAAAACGTTTCATGAAGATCTTGCGCTCTGGGCTTGCGCGGTCCTCAGCAAGGAGTGCGCCACCCGGATGCGGCACATCAGAACTGTGCGCCGTCGGACCGATTCCACGTGTGGGCGTGGTCGCGCTGTGCCGATCGCGTGCGAGCGGTTTAGCTCGCTGTGCCGCCAACGCGCACGGCGAGCGATCGCCTGGGCACGGCGAGACGAGGGCGCGCGCGCGGCACGGCGAGTGCACACGTGCCGCGGTCCGGGGTCCAATGCGCAAACCTTCCATCCTAGCGAGCTGTCTCTCCATCTCCTTCATGTCGTCGCTGGCGGCATGCGACCTCGAGCACCGCGACGACGACTACGAGGATCGCAAAGGCGAGGCAGATACCGTGCGTGCGCTCGCAGCCGGTCGTGGAATCGGCCCGCTCGACCCACCGCCGCCGGTGCGTGCCCAGCTCGTCGAGCTCGGTCGCGCGCTCGCGTTCGACCGCGAGCTGAGCGGCAACCGAGACATCTCGTGCATGACGTGTCACCACCCGTCGCTCGCCTCCGCCGATGCGCGCCACCTCGCGATCGGCCAGGGCGCGTCGGGTCTTGGGGCCGGCCGCGTCCACGACGAGGCGGCGTTCATCGCCCGCAACGCGCCGCCGTTCTTCAACCTCCACGTGATGGACAAGTTGTTCTGGGACGGTCGGGTCTCCGTCGACGCCCAGGGCAACTTCGACACGCCGGCCGAGGAGCAGGTCACCCCGGAGATGCTCGAGGTCTTCGAGTTCGGCGCCGCCTCGGCGATCGGCCTGTTCCCGGTGCACTCGCGCATCGAGATGCGCGGTGACACCGGCAACGAGCTCGCCGGGATCGACGACAGCAACTTCACGGCGATCTGGGAAGGATTGATGACGCGGCTCGGCGCGATCCCCCAGTATCGAACCATGTTCGAGGCGGCCTACCCCGGCACCTCGTTCGAGGACATGACGTTCGCCCACGCATCCAACGCGATCGGCGGCTTCATGATCTCGGAGTTCTCCGCGACCGACACGCCGTGGGACGAGTTCCTCCGCGGTGACAGTGGCGCGATGACGAAGCAGCAGCTCGCCGGTGCGACGCTGTTCCTGCAGGCCCGCTGCTCGATCTGCCACGGCGGCGACGCGCTCACCGACCTCGACTTCCACAACGTCGTGCTGCGGCAGTTCGGCCCCGGTGCCGGCAACGGCCCGAACCTCCGCGACGACTGGGGGCGGTGGAACGTCACCGGCACGCACAAGTACGGATTCCGCTCCACGCCGCTGCGCAACGTCGAGCTCACCGCGCCCTACGGGCACGCCGGTCAGTTCGTCGGCCTGTTCGACTTCATCGATCACTACAGCGACTCGGCGACCAAGCTCACCGACTATCGCGTGGAGCAGATCGAGACGACGCTGCGCTCGACCCTGCTCGACAACGCGGCCGACGTGCTCGCGACCCGCGACCCCCTGCTCGACGGCGTCGTGTTCACGCCCGAGATCGTCGCCAGCGTGACCGCATTCATGGGTGCGCTCACCGACCCGAGCTCGCGCCTCTTGCTCGACCACGTGCCCGCCTCAGTGCCGAGCGGCTTGCCGGTCGATCTCACCCCGCTGGGCGACGATCCGGCGGAGATCACGTTGTTCGAGGAGACCTTCGTGGTCGCCGTGAACCCGCAGAAGAACACCGTGAATCAGAAGAACGTGGAGAACCCCGGAACGGCGCGCAGTGGCGTCGCCGTGCTGACGGACATCACGAGCATACACGTCGAGGTCGCGGGTGACGAAGGCATCGTGGTGCTCGAGCCGTTGCCGGTCGGCGCACGCACGCTCTTTTTCACTGCGCCGGGGATCAACCGGTCGATGAAGCGCGACGCGGTCGCCGGGATGCTCATCGACGTCGTGGTGTCTGTGAAGACCAACGCGGCGAAGGAGATGCTGCGCGTCATCTACGCGACGGCACACGACCTCGCCGTCGTGGTCGTGGATCCCGGCACCCCGGCACTGACGATCCAAGACGCGCTCGACGACAACAAGCAGGTCGTCGTGTTCAGCGCGGGCGTGTACGAGGGCGACATCGTGATCGACGGCGACGAGAACGTCGTGTTCGGCGCGACGTCGGCCGGCGGCAACATCGTGTTCGACGGCAACCTCACCGTGCTCGGCAAGAAGAACAAGATCCGCGGCATGGTCGCGCTCGGCGACGTCACGATCGACGGCGACGAGAACGCGCTCACGTTCTCGCGCGTCGAGGGCGACGTCGATCTCGACGGCAAGAACAACGTGCTGCTGCAGAACACGCTGTGCGGCGGCTTCACCACCCACGGGAGCGATCTCACCGCGGTGGGCAACCGCGGGTTGGCGCCGATCGCCGCGCCCGACTGCCCCTGACGCGAATCGGTCGGATCAGCTCGGTAGCCGCGCGACGTCTGCAGGGGTGTCGACATTGTCGATCACCCCTGCGTCGTCCACCTCGATCACCCGCCGCGACGGCGCGACCTCTGCGGAGCGCAGCAGGTCGCGCAGCGTCTCGTGCGGCGCCATCGCAGCGACCCTCGCGAGCATCCACGGCGGCAGCACCACTGGATGGCCGCGCTTTTTGTCGTGCTGCGGCTGCCACACGCACTCCGGTGCCGACGCGCGCGCCTCGAGCAGCGCGGCCCACGTCGAAGGCATGACGTGCGGGCGGTCCACCGTCGCGACGACGACCGCGTCCACGTCACCGACGCTCGCGAGCCCGACCTGTAGGCTCGTCGTCGGACCATCCGCCCAGCGCGGGTTGTTCACGATCACCGCAGGTACGACCTCGCCGGCATCGATCGCGTGCGCCCCAATCACCACCACGATCGGCGCACAACCACTCGCGACCGCCCGCTGGACCACATGCGCGACGAAGCTGCGCCCCCGCCACTGCACGAGCGGCTTCGCGGCCCCCATGCGCACCGACGCGCCCGCGGCGAGGATCACCGCCGCGACGCGTCGATCCGTCATCCGGCCTTCTTCGCGGGCGCCTTCGTCTTCGCCGGCTTCGTCTTCGGCGGCGCCTTCTTCGGCGTCGGGCCCTTCTCCTCGCGCACCGTCGGAGCCGGCGGCGTCACCAGTGAGCCGTCCTCGACGAAGCTGTTGATCTCGATCAGCTTCGCGACCGACTCCTTCTTCGCGAACATCGTCTCCTTAGGCACGAGCATGCCGAACGCGCCCTTTTTCGCCTCGACCTTCACGCCGAGGCTCGGCTCGCCGATGTTGCCGATCTTCTTCAGGTCGGCCATCGACGCCTTCGCCCTCTTCGCGATCGTCTTGTCCTTGCCCTCCTTCGCGGCGAGCAGGCCGACGCGGAACCGCAGGTACGAGACCGGATCGAACGCGACGCACACCTGACAGCCACCGATCGCCGTGCGCAGCTTCCTGAGCCCGTCGTGCTGGGCGAGGCTCGCCTTGCGCGGCTTGGCGATGCCCTTGAGCACATCGACGGCGATCGTCTTCGCGCCGGGACCGATCGCGACGAACGCCGTGCCGCCCTCGGCAAACGACACCGCCTCGACGGCGCCCTTGTCGAGGAAGAATGCGAAGTCCTCCATGTCGCCGGCCATCTCCTTCGGCGCCTTCAGCACGAGACGATCCGCCTTCGCGCTACCCGCCGCGACGCTGCCCGGCTTCCACTCGATGCCGATGTGCGCCGCCTTGTTGTTGCCGGACAGTGCCTGCTGGGCCTCGACCGACAGCTTGATCGCGTCCGAGATGCTGCGCATCGCCTCGCGTGTCTTCGCGACGTCCTTCACGTCCGCGGCGACGACCGCGGTGAGCCGACCCTTCGCATCGACGTATAGCCCGAACACGACGTCGTTGCCGATCTCGCCGAGCAGCGTCATGCTCGCCGTCATCACCTGCTTCGCGATCGCGTTGAACGGCTCGGGGATCTGCGCGAGCGGAACCTGATCGTTGATGAGCTTGTGGATGAGCGTCGGGTCGCCCCACGACAGCGTCGTGACGAGCATCGGATCACCCGGCAGCTTCGCCTCGACCGCCGTCGATGCCGCGCGCGCCTTGCCGAGCGGCTCGATGCCGAGCTTTCCGAACGGCGCGTCGGCGGACAGCAAGAGCGATGCGTCCTTCTGCATGCCGACGTCGGCGACCAGATCGACCGCGCCGAGCTCCTTGAGCACCTTGCCGAGATCCTTCGCGAGCTTGGTGTTCGACGGCAGGCCGAACAAAGCTGCGGGATCGAGATCGTCCTTCGGGATGTTCCAGACCTTCACCGCGAGCCGGTGATCGCTCTTCGCCTCGCTGCGCAGCTTCGCCGCGCGCGCGATGTCCTCGGGCGACATGCCGATGAGCAATTCTTTGCCCGACTCCTTGATGAGCACGTTGCCGTCGCTGCTCTTGAGCTCCCACATGCCGTCGCCGAGCGGCTGCGGACGCGACGACGACGGCGCGGCCTCGATCACCTTGCGGCCGTCGATCACGGCGACCGTCACCGCGAGGTTCGCATCGCGTGCGGACCCGCCACCGCCCTGCATCGGATACGCGGCCCACAGCGCGTGGACCCCGGCGAGATCGATGTTCTCCAGGAACGACGGTGCGACGCCCGACTGCAGCAGGCCGGCTTGAATTTCCGCCTTTGCGTCGCCGCTGCCGTCGGGGTTGACGCGGAGGTTGACGTCGGTGAAGACCGCGAACATCTCGGCGAGATTCGAGATGCTCGCCGTGATCTGGATCTTCTCGAGCTTCGCGTCCGGTTTCGTCGCCGGCGGCGTGACGTCCCCTCCACCGCCACCACCGTCGGTTTTCCCCGGTGTGCCGTTGATGACCAGCGGCGCGTCGCTCGTCGGTTGTTGCGGCTTTTTGCACGACGCGGGACCGACGACGACCGCGAGCGCGGCGGCGCACAGGAACGAACGGGGGCTCGGCATGCGCGGGAGCATACACGCCGTCCGAACCGCCGCCCAGCGGCCTGGCGCCCGAGTCGAACTACACCGTCGCGCGTTGCCGGTGGCGCGCGACGACGAAGAGGTACTCGACGTTTCGCAGGTGGCCGACGCGCCCGACCTTCTTGCCGGCCGGGTTGTAGATGCCGATCTGCGCACCGACGTACCGCTTTGCATCCTGCTCGATCACCGTCACCGCACCGTGGAGACCGAGGATTTCGACCAGGGACTCGCGCGTGAAAAAGCCCTCGTTGTTGAACGAGACGACGACGTAACGCGCACGAACGGCGTCGAGCAACGCGCGCAGCCCGTCGGCCGCGCGTGGTCGCGAGTTGAACACGCTCGTACGTGCACGGCAGTCGATGCGCTTGCACGCGATGCCGTACACCTCGGGTCGGTCCCAGCGCACGAGCGTCTCCCAGATGTGATAGTTGCCGACGTACTTGTGGCTGTTGTACGGCGGATCGAGGTACGCGACGTCGACCTCGGCGACCGCCGCATCGATCGCTTCGCTGCACAGCGCCGCGCCCTTGCCGGCCGCTGCACGCGGTAGCACGTCTGGCATGCGCAGCTCGAGCGCGTTGTGGGCCCGCGGCGCCCACTGCTTGAGGTACGCCATCTGCACGCCGGTCGTCGAGTCGACGCGATCCGCCGCTTCCATCAGCGCGACGAGCACCACGGCCTCGAGCTCTGGGTCGAGGTGCTTCGCGGCGATCGCATCGCGAATCGCATCGACGCGCTCGCCGTTTCGCGGCTGGAAGAACCGACTGCGTTCGCAGAACGTCTCGGTGAAGTAGCCGGCCCGGCCCGGGAGTTTCCCCAGCTCCGAGAGTAGCTGCGCGGCCGGTCGCGCAACGTCGTCGAGATCCGCCTGCACGTAACAACGTGCGAGCGTCGCGGCGTACGCGTTGTGATCGTTGGCGACGACGCGCATGCCGTGGGCCTTGAGCCCGTGGCCGACGCGCGACGTGCCCGAGAACAGATCCGCGACGCTGTGCACATCCGGAAGCGACGCGATGACGTCGCGAATGAGCGGCACCAACGTGCGCTTCGATCCGATGTACTTGATCACGCCTCGTCCGTCGACTCGTCGTCGGACGCCGCGGAGGCGAGCGCCTGCTCGACCACGCTCATCGACGCACCTGATCCACCGTGACGCGCGGCGACGAGCTCCGCGACAATGCTGATCGCGATCTCCACCGGCGTGCGTCCACCGAGCGCGAGCCCGATCGGCGCGTGCACCCGCGACAGATCCGGCGTCGGACGGCCGAGCCCGTGCTCGCGATGGATGATGCGGCGCAGCACGGTGATGACCTTGCGTCGGCTGCCGATCATGCCGAGGTAACGATGCGGCCGGCGCATGAGCTCCGCGAGCGCACGCTCGTCGCGCGCGTGATCACGGGTCACGACGACGACGTAGTCGCGATCATCCAGATCGTCCAGAACATCGACGATCTCGTCGACGTCGCGCGCGTCCCGATGCACATCGGCGAACGCGGGGTGCTCGAGCATGTCCTCGCGATCGTCGAACACTGTGACGCGAAAACCTGCCGCGCGCGCGAGCGGCACGAGGGCCTGCGCGACGTGGCCGGCACCGACGACGACGAGCCGCGGCTCGGCCTGCAAGAACTCCACGAACACCTCCATCGCACCGCCACAGCACATGCCGAGATCGCGGACCAGGTGCGCACGCACGCGACGGCTGCGACCGTCACGGAGCACCTCGCGACAGGCCTCCTGCACCTGCGCCTCGATCGCGCCGCCGCCGATCGTGCCGACCTGCGAGCCGTCGTCGCGCACGAGCAATCGCGCGCCGACGATCTGCGGCGCCGAGCCCGAGCGTTCGATCACCGTCGCGAGCGCAGCGGCGTTGCGCGACCGGCCGGCGAGCACCTCGACGACCGCCTGCGCCACGTCGAGCATCGTCGCGCTACCGCGACTGTCGATCCGCATCCGTTGCACGCTCGCGAAGCCTACACCCCGCCGCGTCCCCATGCCGCCGGGCCGACGTCCTTACGGTCGAGGCGGGCACCCGCGGTCGCAGCAGCCTCGGGGGCGGGGTCCAGGGGCCACTCATGGACCCGTGCGGCGCGCTCGCCTTCGCCGACGTCGATCGGCGTGTGCGCGAGCTCGCCGCGCACTTCGTTCTCCGCGAACGTCACCTTCGCGGTCGCGAACACAGCGCCGAGATCCGCGCCTCTGGCGAGCCATCGATCACTCACGCCGACCTGGAACCCGCGATTGTCGACGATTCGATTCGCGCGCACGTCGAGCGCCTCGACGTTCGCCGACAACATGAACACGCCGCCGGTGATCCAGAAGTACGCGTGCCCGAGGTTCGGTAGCCCGTGGCCGTTACGCTCGATCGTGTTGTGATGGATCGCGATCTCGCGGCGCGGGCCGTCGCCACCCCACACGCCGAACAGCACGCCGCTGCCTTGGTTGTCGCGCAGGATGTTGTCGTGGATCTCGAGGCGCTCGAGCACCGCGTCGTGCTTGCCCTCGGCAGAGATCGCGAGGCCTGCCCCCGCACAGCGCTCACCGAGGTTGTGATCGACCTCGATGTCGACGAGCGACCCGAACCACGCATCCACGTAGTAGCACTGGCGCGCCGCATCGTGGACGTGGTTGTGGTGCACGCGACCGCGCGAGCTCGTGTCCTTCACGTCGATGCCCTCTTTGCGCGTGTCGGCGACCTCGTTGAACGCGACCTCGAAGTCGCGTGCACCACCGATCGAGATCGCCTCGTGCGGCGGCTCGTTGTTGCGCTCGAACCATGGCGGCGCGAGCTCGACGTCGTTCGCGCCACGCACGACGTTGCCGAGGATCCGGATCCGCTCGCAGCCACCCGGACGATGATCGGAATCCCATGCCGCAATGCCAGAGCCGAAGCTGCGCTCGGTCCGATTGCCCGTGATCACGATGTCGGTCGAGTCGTGGATCGCGATCGCGGCGCTCGGCGAGTCGACGATCGTCAGGTTGCGTACCGCGATGTGGTGTGCGCCGCGGAGCGTGATCGCGCCGTCGTCATGGGGCCACGGACTCGGCCCACCAGGCGGCGCGATCGTGATGCGCGACGCGTCGAGCACTGCCGGCTCGCGAGAATCGCCGATGATCGTGATCCACGCGTCGGCGCGGCCCGCATTGCCGACCTGGACCTGTGCGCGGAGCTCGAGGGGACCGTGTACCACGATCGTGGTGCCCGGCGTCGCAACGGCGAGCGCCGACTCCAGTCCGGTGAACCACCGCTCGCCGGAACGTGACGCGACTTGCTCCTGCGGTATCGCGGATCGCACATGTACCGTCGGCGAGACGCCGTGCGCACAGCCGACGACGCAGACCGACCCCAACACGACACACGTTCTCA
>Ga0105048_10004799_pt1 | contig 21954 bp, 13 predicted proteins | sample MAT05_FD_78382 | JGI IMG/M metagenome (GOLD analysis project Ga0105048, IMG submission 78382) | Freshwater microbial communities from Lake Fryxell liftoff mats and glacier meltwater in Antarctica - MAT-05 | ecosystem: Environmental > Aquatic > Freshwater > Ice > Liftoff microbial mat | place...
AGTAAATATTGCCGGTGTTTATCAATCAATTGCCAGCAATGCAGTTAATTGCAAAGACACTGCAATGGTAACACTCAGCATCAACACAAAACCATTTATTGGTAATGACACCAGTCTCACTATTTGTGAAGGCAATACGGTTAATCTCACGCCATTATATAACACAGCCGGCCTTACCAGCGGCTGGACAAAAAATAATATCGCCATTCCAAATCCAACAGCAGAGAGCATTGCAGGGCAATATCAATTAACTGCTACAACTGCACAAGGCTGTAGAGACACAGCCATTGCTACTTTGATTGTTAATCCAAAACCTGTATTGGGCAATGATAAAGATGCTGCTATTTGTGAGGACAATACCTACAATCTTACTACTGCTTTTGCCACAGGCAGCAATACCAATCAATGGACAAAAAATACTGTAGTTGTTTCAAGTCCGGCAGCAGTAAATATTCCAGGAGTATACCAATTATTTTCTACCAATAGTTTAGGCTGTGCAGATACTGCTTTGGTTACATTGGCAATTGTTGGCAATCCTCTTTTAATTACCAACAATCCGGCGCTGCTATGTTCACCACAAACGGTTGATCTTACAGCCCCTGCTATCACTGCCGGCTCTGCATCGGGCCTCGTATTTTCTTACTGGAAAGATACTGCTGCCACCACGGTGTACGCCAATGCTACAGCGGCTATCGGCGGACGATATTTTATTAAAGCCACTAATACTACAGGTTGTTTTGCCATCAAACCAGTAAGTGTTTTATACTATCCATTGCCATTGGTAAATGCTGGTGCAGACATTGCTATTTGCGATAAAGATTCTACCAGCCTTTCTGCAACCGTTACCAATAGCACAGCACCTGTTACCTTTCAATGGGAACCTGTTAGTGCAGGTGGTATCAGCAATTCAACTGCGGCTACCACTATGGTGAAACCAGTTGCTACCCGGCAATATATTGTAACTGTAAAAGATGGGTATGGCTGTAATTATTTGGTAAGCGATAGCGTACTTGTAACCATGCAACCACCGGTAATTGCTTTTGCCGGTAACGATACCAACGCAGTAAGAGGACTTCCGCATCAATTGATGGCAACCGGCGGTGTAAACTATACATGGACGCCGGGTAGTTTCTTAGACAATCGCTACAGTCAAAATCCATTGGCTACCTTATTTACTGAAAGCATAAAATATGCAGTAGCGGTAAAAGATGTCGCAGGCTGTATTGGCTACGATACTGTATTGATTAGGGTTTACGACGATATAAGGTATTATGTACCCAATGCCTTTTCACCCAATGGGGATGGTGTCAATGAGGTGTTCAGACCCATTTCAGTGGGGGTTGTTTCCACCGAATTTTTTAGGATTTTTAATCGCTACGGAGAACTGGTTTTTGAAACCAATCAATGGATGAAAGGCTGGGATGGTAAATACAAGGGTGTGCCGCAAGCCATAGGAAATTATATATGGGTGATTAAAGGAAAAGGCAGCAATGGAAAAGTAATTGAGATGAAGGGCAATGTATTATTAGTAAAATGATGAACTGAAATAAGTATATAAAACCAGGATTAATTAAAAGCAGCTACATCAAAATAGGTATTGTTTACTTTTAGCCACTATTGTATTTTGCTTACCAGGCAGTAATTGGGAAGCCCTGTTACTGTGATAAACCTACAATTTTTATTACGTATGAGAAAGTTAATGTTAATACTTTTATCTATCAGTTGCGTGCAAATAAGTAAAGCGCAATTCAGCTATGAAATTACAAACTACAATTCCGTTAATACACCTACGTTTTCGGGTAATAATTTCAAGTGTGTCTGGATAGGTAAAGGAGGAGTTATCTGGGCGGGCACTCAATACCAGGGGCTGTACCGGTACGATCGGCAAACGGAGCTATGGAGTAAATCGGGTCAGCTAACCAACGTGTTTATCAATCAAATACAAAGTGATAAAGATGGGGGAATATGGGTGGCACAGTCTGGCACCTCCGGGCAGTCTGGCGGTGGCTCCAATCTTACTGGTGGTATCAATTATTTTCCAGAACCCTCTGATCTAAACTCGGCATTTTACAATGACGTAAACAACTATTTGCCTTCCAGAAACGTACGGTCAATTTATTATGATACAGTTAATACTCCTGCCAACCCTGCCAACAAAATGATATGGAGTACGCAGGCAACTTTTATATCATCCAGCAGTACCAAAGCAGGGGGTATCGTTAATTCCTTTCAACCAGGGTTTTTTTCCAGCAGCTTTACAAAAATTACAAAGGGTTTACAGGTTTCTCCCAATACAAATACAGTAAGCAGTGGCACACCTTCTTGTTATGCTGTTGCCGGAAATAAAGATGAAATATTGGTAGGTGCAGAAACAAATTACCTTATTGCAGCAGGTAGCACTTCACAAATACTAAGATATGACGCTGTAACTGGTGCATTTTTAGGTGGGTATGATTCAAACGGAGAATTTGATAATTCACGACTATACTACAACTACGGGCCATTTAAGTACATCAATAAAAAAACAGATGGTACTAGCCCTGCTGGCATTCTGCCAGTGGGTTTTAGAACTACCGCCATGTATGTTGATAAAGAAAATAGGGTATGGATTGGTTTAAGAAACGGGGGCGTAATAGTAAAGGTGGGCAGTACCTGGAAAGCTGTAAATATGCCCACTATTTTCCCTGTGGGTACCCTTGTAAATTTCAATGCCATTAGCGCAGATGAATATGGCTATGTTTATATTGGTACAAACAATGGGTTAGTAGTATTTAATAATGGCGGCGATGTTACAGACGTAAATAGTTATACCAGAATAACTACCACAGATGGGCTCGGTAATCCAACGGGCCTCGCCTCTAACAATATTACCGGTGCTGTATATGACTACGGCAGTGGCAGAATGATTTTAACCTCTGATGCAGGTGTTATTTTCCTGAAGTATAAGTATAAAGTAGCTATACAAATGCTTTGGGATTATAGTTGTCCTGAAAGAAATGGCAGGCCAATAGGTACAGTTGCAGATGGTGTGGCAAGAATTTACTTAAAAATTAAAAAGGCAGATATAACAAGGCCGGATATAAAGTCAGTGGAGGTAAGCCTGAAAGATTATTCTGCCGCAGCAGCAAACATAAGAGGTAAGCTAAAAAAAGCTACAATAATTGATAAGTATAGTGAAGAGGCCTCCCCATTACCAATAGGTACGGGCACACAAACACAAGTTACCATTGCAAATACTGATCAGCGGCCGGGTGCTACCGGTGATTTTTGGTTTTGGTATGTAGCTCCGGATGATTTTAGCAATGATGCTACTAGTGCGGAAGCTACCATAAGCAAGCGATATGACATATTGAAAGTAAAAGTTACTTATGTTGATAATAGTGAGGACATAGTTGATTTTAAAGTAGCCATCGTGCGTCCACCAACACTTTTTGTGCATGGCCTCAATAGTGGCCCCTATACCTGGGACAACCTTAATCATGATAATTTTGGCACACAAATTCCGTTTGTAAAAAGTACCTTGTTTGCATACAAATATGCACTAAAAATGGATCCCGGTGGTCTGTTTCAAAAAAATGGCAACCAGCTTTTAGCCGGTGATATTGATGGATATGAGGGGTATGGCAAGTTAAATACGCTTCAGGGAAATATAGATGCCGTCAGGGAAATGAAATTTGCATGCAACCAGGTTGATTATGTGTGCCATAGCATGGGAGGTATCATGATAAGAACAGCTATTGGTTATAGTCCTGAAAAATTTTATACAGGAACCAATAGCACTTATAAATACAAAAATTATCAAAAAGGGTTTACACATAAAATAATCACCATTAATACCCCACACAATTCATCGCCAGTAGCCGATTTGGTAGATCAATTTATTCCTTTGGTAAATGATAACAACGCTTTGGCGGCACTCAATACAGGTTATTATATTGAAAAAATAAATAGTTTTGTTCAAGCTGTAGGGCAACCAACTATTTATACCAATCACATAACCGGAACCACTTACCCATACTATAATTCTTTCAAATCTTCGGATGCAGTGTATAATTTGCAGGTGACCGATGCCAGAGGCGGGATTAATATGTTGGAGACTAAAGCAAAGTTTCACATGATTGTAGGTGATCTTGATTGGGCCGGCCATATTATTCGTCCACCCTCTATTTCCTCGGGAAATCAAAGTTTTGACAATGGTTTTATAGAAGGGATTGGGAAAATCTGTTCCAAGATAATTGAGGCAATCTATGCAAACTTGAGCGACGCATCTATATTCGATCAAACAAAACTTCAACAGAATAAAGTTTTCTTTCTCAATCTTTTAGCTCTGCCATACGAATATAAGGTTGGCGGATTGTTAAATTGGGCAAGTGAAAGAAAAAATTATCCTGATTATTTGAAAGATGGTGACCTTGTTGTTCCATTGAAGAGCCAAACTGCACAGCAGCCGTTGACTTCCCCTTTTGTGACGGTTTTCAAAAATACAGATGGCGATGGAAAAGACTTTCCGGGAATTAATGCTTGTCATGTTTATATACTAGGAAGAAATGATGTTGGAAACAAGGTTTTAGAACTATTAAATACTCGATTAACCAGCAATCTTTTTGGAGATGTAATACCAAAAGATATTGACCCTGAACCAGATCTATTATTAAGACCTGCAAATAATTCAGGTGTAAATAATAGGCCTGCAGCTTCGCCTATCATTAAAACATTCTACGACACTACTAAAGTTCGAATTGATGCTCCTTTATATGGTGCCACATTACTGGCTGATAGCACTTTCACCATTAAATTCCGGGTTAAGGATACTACCAGGCTCGCTTATATAGCCATTGCTTTTCAAACAAGTGATTCTACCAGGATTAACAAAATACGCTCTCAACAAACCATTAATTTTAAAGTAGATCCAGCTACAATGGCTAATAATAAAATTTGGGTTAAGGCAGTTTACGACAACAGTAGCAACAATGGGGTAGATTATTTTATTGACACTATTTCTATAGCGGTCAATAATCTTGCCCCGCTGCAGGGTTTCAAGGTTAAACAATACATAGAGCAAATACAAGTTGGTGAACCATTTGTACCAGAAGTTTCTTTAAAGTATAATAATAATTGGATAACCATACCCAATACTGACCCAAACATAAATGTAAATATAGACTCTGTTAATGTGGTTGGCATTGACCCCGTTTTAAAGACTTTTACTGCTACCAAACAGGGTAGCGCAACTGCAAACTTTACTTACAAAGGCTTTTCAGACTCTATCTTATTTAAAACTTATTTGCCCTACAATTTAATCTGCATCAATCGAAGCATTGCAAGCGGCAGTTTTAAAAACCCCGCAATATGGAGTAAGGGCTTGGTACCCGGTATTTGCGATTCAGTAGTTATCGGAAGCGGACATGTAGTTACTGTTGACACTTCTTTACTTATCAATGCACTTCGTGTTAATAGCGGCGGCACTTTTACTATTAACCGAGGTATAGATACCTTGCAAATTGGCGAACCAACTCAAAGATTTTCCATTGCAGATATTTATGGCGTATTGAATATTAGCAATGGAGGTATTAACATAAATGGTAAGATAAAAATGAATGCAACCAGCTCTTTTAATATGAGTGGTGGCAAACTTACTTTAGATGGAAATAAAGGTATTAAAGAATTGAGTATTGTTGATGGGCAGGCATTGTTTGAAGCAGCACCTGCAATGACCGGTTTTAATTTTACCAATGGGGTGTTGCAAATCAACAATCCTCCCTTTGGCGCAGCAAGCCAGGCCATTAGTTGCGCCTATGATTTTGGCAATAACAGCACGCTGGTACTTGGCATCAGCACATCAACCATTGCCAGTAAAAATGTTAATGGCTTTGGTGGGCTTGCGTTCCCTAATAAAATTGGTAAACTTATTATCAACACAGGCACTAAAAATGGTAATCGCCAATTCATAAATAAAAAAGCATTAACCGTAAAAGGCAATGCAGAAGTAAGAACAGGCAGTGCAATTATTTTACAGGCACCATTAAATGTTACCCAGTAATAATGTGGTTAAATTCTTTTTAAATGATGGGTTTTTTGGGAGCGAAGTTGTTACGAGCATAGTAGTTGATTTAGAAATTGAAAAAAATAATGAATGAAAAAACAACTCACTTTTATTATTTTCTTTGTTTTTTTTGCAGGATATTCTATTGCCCAGTCCTCAGGCTTCCAGGTTTTTAATACCAATACCACGATTACTTTTACGGGTAATAATTTTAAAACAATCGCAATAGCAAAAGATGGAGATATATGGGCAGGTACTCAATACCAGGGTTTGTACAAATACAATCACCTTATTTATACCTGGGAAAAATGTCCTGATCTTACCAATGTATTAATCAACGATATAAAGGCAGATAAGCAAGGCGGTATTTGGGTAGGGCAGTCCGGCATAACTGGTCAGGCGGGTGGGGGTTCAAATATTGCAGGCGGTATCAATTATTTTCCGGGACCATTTTTTGCGCCCAACAATTTTTACACTTTTGCAACCGGAGGTGGGCTAACAACAAGGAATGTACGATCTGTATGGATTGATTCAACACGGGTAAATGTGCAAGCTAATTTGCCAAGGGTATGGGCTGCACAGGCTTCTTTCATTACCTCAGGCAACGCAACAGCCGGTGGCATTTCCGGAGGCTTAAACAGTACAGTTGATTATTTTACTATAGTAACAAATGGCTTGCAGGTATTTCCCTATGTAAGCACTTTTGCTGCCGGCAAACCAAGTGCCGATGCCATTGCTGGTAATAAAGAGGAAGTATGGGTAGCAGTAAGAACCAACTTTGGGCGTAGCCAAATTCTACGCTACCATCCACTCAATATTAAAGGCACATTTTTAGGCGCCTATGATAACACCAATACACCAGCTCTTTCAGCATCCTTCCGGGCCAATGCGCTTTACTTTGATAGCGAGGGCCGGCAATGGATTGGGCTTAACTCCGGCGGCCTGATTGTAAAGACCGGCGTTGTGTGGAAAACAGTTAACATGCCTGATATACTACCACCAGGTACAGCAGTAAATAGCAATGCCATTGCAGGCGATGACGAGGGCAATATTTACATTGGTACAAGCAATGGTTTACTGGTGTATGAGGGCGGCGCTCTGGATGTTTCCACCTCTTATACAAAATATACAATGACAGATGGTTTACCATCTAATAATATTACGGGCATTGCTGTAGATAATGTTAATAGTAGAATTTTATTGGCAACAGATAATGGGGTTGTGTTCTGGAAAAAAAACCGCATAATTAATGTTAAACTTGTTTGGGATAATAGTTTTCCGGTGGTTGGGCAAAAGCCAAAAGGCGTAGTGGCAGATGGCGTTTCCAGGCTGTACATAAAAGTAAAAAGAGGTAACGATACCATTCCTGTATTTAAAAAGGTGGAAGTAATTATTAATGACTACACAAACAATGCGGCCACACTGCGGGGTAGAGTAAAAAAAGCAGATACGCTTAATGTAGATAGCTACAGCAATGAGGCAAATAGCGGTACGCTGATAGAAACCAGTCGTACAGATTCTACACAAAAAGGTGACTATTGGTTTTGGTATGTAAGTCCCGAAGATTTTTGTCTGAACGAATTGAGCAATAATGCCAATGCCCCCGAAAGAAAAGATACGGTAAAAGTAAGGGTGACCTATAACAACGATACTAAAGATTCTGTAAACTTATTGGTAAGAATTGTAAGGCCTCCCATGGTAATGGTGCATGGCCTTGCCAGCAGCCCGGCTGCATGGGACGTTGTAAAATACAATGCCACTACACCATTGTTGCAAAGTGATTTGTTTAAGCACAAGCATGCGTTGCAACAGGATGGAAGAGGTTCTTTTATACAAAATGTCATCCTGCTGCTAGGTGGGGATATTGGTGTTGGCGAAGGGGTAAACAGGCTCAATACCCTCCAGGGAAATATTGAAGAAATAAGAAAAATGGGCTTTGCTGCTAACCAGGTAGATTTTGTTTGTCATAGTATGGGTGGCAGCGTGGGCAGAAGTATGCTGCGCTGGAGAAGCGATAAGTATTATGCCGATGGAAATTACAAATACAATAATTATGGCAAGGGCTTTATGCATAAAATGATATTGGTTAATTCGCCCAACCATGGTTCTCCCATACCCGATGCAACACAGGAGTTTTTGCCTCAGGCACCCGCCCCTGTAAATTTTATATTAGAAAATTGGTACAATACAAGGTTTAATGATCAAATGCCCTGGGATTTTTTAGCACCAGACTATCAGGGAGGCACAGTAAAATTTGGGACTACACCAGCAGTAAAGAACCTGCAGGTAAGCCCTTCAAAAGGTGGTGTGCGTCAACAGGCAACAGATGTAAAATATCACATGATTGTAGGAGATGTTGACTGGATTAGCAGCAGCACTGCATCGGCATTGGCATCGGCAGATCAATTTGTAGAACTCTTCAACAATGTGCTCACTATTGCCCGTGATATTTTACCACCGCCGGCAAAAAATATATTGACTGGTTTTTTAGCATTGGGTAAAACAGCAAGAGCATTCACTTTTTTAGAATGGTATAGCCAGAGCAAAAATTTCCCTAATTTTTTAGGCGATGGTGACCTGATAGTTCCATTGGGTAGCCAAACTGCAAGGCAATCCATCAATGAGCTCCACATCACAAAATTCAATAATTCACCTGGCGAAATTATGGACGCATGGCATAGTGGTATTTTGAGCCGGGTAGATGTGGGCAAACGAATTATGGATTTAATCAATACTAAACGGAGCAGCAGTTTTTTTGCTAATCAAATTCCGCCTAATCCTGATCCCGATCCTACACCAAGGCCCTCAGGTGCATTGCTAAGCACTGCGGTTGTTTATGATACTTCTAAAATTGTAATTAGGTTGCCGGCAAGAAACAGCAATACCAATTCAGATAGTATTATTTCTGTAAGACTTCGGCTGAAAGACACTGCTGGATTGGCTTATATCCGTATCAACTTTCAGGGTACCGATACATTTAATTTTGGAAAAAATGCGGAGCAGCAGTTTACTTTAAAGGCAGGCAAATTTTTTACTGGCAGGCAAACCTTGTGGGCTATGGCCATTTATGATAAACCAGACGGCACTAAATATTTTATTGATACAATTGGCTTACATGTTTCTAACCTTGCTACTTTGCAAGGCTTTAGGGTTAATACAAAGCAGGCAGAAATTACTGCGGGAATTCCTTATAGTCCTTCGTTAAGTGTACAGTACAGCAATCAATGGATGCAACTTGCTAACAACAATTCCGAAATTTCGGTATCGTTCGACGTACCAGGAATCATTACCTACGATGTAGCAACTGCCTCTTTTAACGCAGTAAAAGAAGGGTTTGCCCAGGCAATAATTTTGTATAAAGGTTTTGCAGATACCATCGGCCTTACAGGTGCATTGCCCTTGTTTAGCAATTGCATCAATAAAACGATAACTAGCGGCAACTTTAAAAACCCGGCTATCTGGAGCAAAGGGTTAATTCCTTATAACTGTGATTCGGTTGTAATTCAGCAAGGCCATACAATTACTGCTGATACTTCCGTGAAGATATTTTCTTTGCGCATAAATACCGGAGGTATACTCAACCTGAATAATTCATTGGTAAAAATACAATTGGGAGAAAAAGACCAGGCCACTAATTTAATAGACAATTATGGCACACTCAATATTAGTAACGGCTCATTTGTAATCAATGGACGTTTAAAACTCAATGCAGGCAGTACGTTCAATATGACGGGGGGCAGTGTTATTTTAAATAGTAATACCGGGGATGCCTTTACCAGTTTGCCAAATGGAAATTCCATATTTGAGGCTGCGGCTTCAATGGCTACTTTCAATTTTTCGGGTGGCACAGTTCAAATTACGGATCCACCTTTGGGAGCAGCAAGCCAAAGTATTAATTGCCCTTACGATTTTGGCGTAAACTCAACAGTAGTTTTAGGAAATGGAAGCAGCACCACTGCCAGTAAAAACACAGATGGTTTTGGTGGACATTTATTTCCAAATAAAATTGGCAGACTGATTATTAATGCCACTACAAAAAATGGCAACAGGCAATTCATCAATAAAAAAGCGTTGAATGTAAAAGGCAATTTAGAAGTGAGAAACGGTAGCAGTTTAATTTTACAGGCTCCCATTACGGTAAATCAATAACCTGCAAAATTTTATCTAACCAAAATGATAATTAAAATAAGCTTGTAGCAACGGTTTGCCCAATAATGAATAGGGTAGCCATTGTTGCTCAACCGGCAGGTAAACTTCGATAGCGGCTGCATCTGGAAAAAGTTTGTAATCAAATTTGGTAATAGCAGTACTGATATAACCTGTATAATAAAATTCAATATTATTTTCTTGCGCAAAATCAATTTTTTTTAAAATAAGGTACTTACCAAGGCTGTATTTACTAAAGGCAGGATGATAAAAGTTAAGGATGCCGGTAATGGCATTTTTGCCAATATCAAAAAACCCAACGGCTATTAGGGTAGCGTTATTTCTAATTTCAATCATCCACGAATCAAAAGGATTTTCAATTTCGGCCTGGTGAAGGTATTCATAGCAAGTTGGCGATGCATTAAAATTTATACCGGCAAGATAAGTGGCATACAATGCATCAATTTCATTGGTAATTACAGCCTTTTTTATACTTACTTCAAATACAGCGCATTTTTTTCGAATGGCAGTAGCAGCCTTGTTTTCAATAATTTTTTTTACGGGTGTTCTTAGCCAAAAAACGGGCAACTGTTCGCCCTCATATTCAAGCTGGGTTTGGTAAGTAGTAAAAATAAAGTGCTGCATGCGGTAATAGCCTTCGGCAAGATAAGCATCAAGCAAAGCGCCTTTTATCCCATCTTCATCAGGTAAAATATAATGTGGGTCATTGATCATTTATTTAAAATACAGGATTTATGTTTTAAACTCACCTTGTGGAGTTGGAAGGGTGCATCCCAAATTGTCGCTCCTGATTTCGGTCGTTGAGGACACCGACCGAGGCTCAGCCGTGGTAGGTGTCCTCAACGACCACTTGTTGCTGCTACAATTTGGGATGCACCCAGTTGGAAGCTTTAAAAAAAGATTTTCAACTCCAAATATATAAATTCAATATAGCAAAAGCGAAAACTTACCTGTAAAATATTTATTGCAGGTATAAAAAAAGCAGAAGTATTAAGAAAAAAAAAGCCTGAAAAGCAGTACTACACTACATTTCAGGCTTTTTACCTGTGGTGCGAGCCGGGGTTGAACCGGCGACACATGGATTTTCAGTCCATTGCTCTACCAACTGAGCTATCACACCATCATTCAATTTAAATTGAACATTTCCCTTTCGGGGCAGCAAAAATAGGGAGTTTTGTTTTAAAAATCACCAAACAAAAGAATCATTTTATTTATTGTACCAAAAAAAACAAGCGTAAACCTGTCTTTTTAAAAAATGATAATGCTATTACCGCTTATTGTAAAGATGTAATGTCTATCACAAAACGATACCGCACATCTGCCTTTAGCATTCTTTCATAAGCTTCATTAATATAAGAGGCGTTAATCACTTCTACTTCAGCTACAATGTTGTGTTCTGCACAGTAGTCCAGCATTTCCTGTGTTTCTTTTATTCCGCCAATTAAGGAGCCCGCTAGGCACCGTCTTTTCATTATAGAACTAAAAGCATGCACTGGCGTTGCCTCCGGAGGCACATCTACTACTACCATTGTGCCATTTACGGTTAACAAATTAAGGTAGGCGTTGTAATCCTACTGAGCATATACAGTATTTAAGATAAAATCAAAAGATCCTGCAAGGGTTTTCATTGTTGCTTCATTTTTGGTAACTGCAAAATGATAGCACCCAAGTTAAGCGCATCTTTTTCTTTAGATGCAGAAGTGCTAAGCGCTGTAACTGCTTCACCAAATGATACTGCAAACTTTACACCCATCTGGCCAAGCCCACCAAGACCAACTATAGCTACTTTATGCCCTTTGCCAATATTCCAGTGGCGAAGTGGTGAGCAGGTGGTAATACCGGCACAAAGCAATGGCGCCACCCCTTCAATAGCAAGGCTTTCAGCTACATGCAACGTATATTTTTCATCTGTAACTATTTGCGTACTGTATCCGCCATAGGTTGGGTTACCTTCTTTATCTCTGGCATTGTAGGTTCCTACCATTCCATTATCGCAAAATTGCTCTTCTTTGGCAAGGCAACTTGGGCTGGTACGGCAGCTATCTACAAAACAGCCTACCCCGGCAAGTTCACCTACCGTAAAATTGGTAACGCTTGCTCTTACTTTTACAATGCGGCCAACAATTTCGTGCCCTGGCACCATAGGAAAAATAGAACCTCCCCACTCGTTGCGAACCTGATGAATATCTGAGTGCCAAACACCGCAATACAAAATATCAATTTGTACATCGTGGGGGCCTACTTCCTTCCTATCAATAATAAATGGAGTTAATTGGCTCGTTTCACTTTGAGCAGCATACGCATTTACTTTTGACTTGTTAAACGCTAAAAAATGAGGAATTATTTGTATAATAGCTCGGGCTAGCCTATTCAATAAAATAGACTACTACTAGCTAAACTCAAACAGTAAACAGGCAATAAAGGTTTAACTTAACTTTTGAGGTTGAAATGGCTATGAGGTTTTCAAAATCTAGTACAGGCAGTTGTTTCAGGTTACATCCTGTTTAAAAAATAGTGAACTATTTTAAGGTAAAATATATTTTAAAATGCTCAACTTTACAGCACTTGGAGGCTGTAATAGATTTTCAACTGTAAAATTGAGCATACTAAAAGCAAGGCATAAAATGTATAAACGATTAAAATTATTGTAAATGTTATTATTCTATTTAATTGCCATATACACTTATAAACTTTATTCTCATAATTTTCAACTGCTCCCAGGTAAAATTACTGTCTGCTAATTCTTCCTGTGCTATTTGCAAGCTGCTTGTTTCGCAGGCTTTAAAATAGTCAATAATTTCTTCCTGTTCATATTCATCTACCATTTCATCAATAGCATAGTCAAGGTTAAGTTTGGTACCGCTCGCTACAATGGTTTCCATATCTTCCAGCAATTCACTTATTTTTAAATCTTTAGTTTTTGCAATGGTTTCAAGTGGTATTTTTTTATCTACGTTCTGAATAATAAAAATTTTATTATTGTTGCGGTTTACCACTCCTTTCATAACAAAATCATCTGGTCTTTCAATGTTGTTCTCTTCTACATAAGCAGCAATTATTTCAACAAATTTTTTACCATAACGTAAGGCTTTCCCTTTACTTACACCCTGGCATTTTTCCAATTCTTCTACAGTAGTTGGGTACATTGTAGCCATATCTTCCAGGCTTGTTTCTAAAAAAATCACAAACGGAGGAAGCTTTTTTTCTTTGGCTACATTTTTTCTTAATTCTTTAAGCGTTGCCAATAGTTTTTCATCTGTGGTACTGCCAGAAGCAGCCACAGGTGCGGCTTCTTCGTCATCTGCGTTGGCATCTTCAAACAAATTATTGAGCACCACCTTAAATGAAACCGGCTTCTTTAAAAAAGCTTCTCCTTTTTTGGTAAGCTTTAATACGCCGTATTCTTCAATATCTTTTTTTATAAATCCTTCTAATATTATCTGCCTCAACAGGGAGTTCCAAAAATGTTCGTCATGCTGTTTTCCTATTCCAAAAAAATCACGTTCATCATGGCGGAACATTTTAACCTGCGGATTTGGTTTACCCCGTAGTATATGCATAATATATTCCATTGTAAACTGTTCATCGAGCCCCTTTATAACCTGCAAGGCATTTTGTGCTTCTTTTTTTGCTTCAATCTGTTCTTTTGCATTGTTGCAATTATCGCACATGTTAGTACATTGGCTGGTATCATATTCTTCACCAAAATAATTGAGTAAAATTTTTCTGCGGCATACTGCACTTTCTGCATAAGATACTGTTTCGTTAATAAGCTGAGCACCTACCTCTCTTTCGCTTAACGGCTTATCTCTCATCAAGTGTTCCAGCTTGTTCACATCTTTATGCGAATAATATAAAAGGCATTTACCTTCCAGCCCATCCCTGCCAGCCCGGCCAGTTTCCTGATAATAATTTTCAATTGATTTTGGAATATTAAAATGTATTACAAAACGTACATCTGGTTTATCTATACCCATTCCAAAAGCGATGGTAGCTACAATTACCTGTGCATCTTCATTCAAAAAAAGATCTTGCCTTTCTGCTCTTATTTTACTATCCAGGCCAGCATGGTAAGCAACTGCTTTAATACCATTGGCCATCAGCATATCAGCAAGTTCCTCAGTTGTTTTTCTATTGAGGGTGTAAATAATGCCGCTTTTACCCTTATTTTGAGATACAAATCTTACAATGCTTTTTACAGTTTGATCTTTTTGAATTTTGGGCAGAATTTCATAATACAGATTGGCCCTGTTAAAAGATGAAATGAATATTTTAGGCTCACGCAAACCCAGATTCCGCAATATATCACTTTGCACTTTGGGCGTAGCTGTAGCAGTTAATGCAATCATAGGAGCATCTTTATTTATAAGCTCCATCATTTCTCTCAGGCGGCGATATTCGGGCCTAAAATCGTGCCCCCATTCAGATATACAATGGGCTTCATCAACTGCAAAAAAAGATATGTGTAAATCCTTAAAAAATTCTATATTTTCTGCTTTGGTAAGGGTTTCCGGTGCCACATACAGCATTTTAGTTTTGCCGCTTGTAAGGTCATCTTTTACCACTTTTTGTTGTCCTTTATTAAGTGTGCTGTTTAAAAAATGGGCTACATCATCTTTGCTGCTGTAACTCCTAACAAGGTCCACCTGGTTTTTCATCAATGCAATTAATGGAGATACTATAATGGCACATCCTTCACTCATAATAGCCGGCAATTGGTAGCACAAACTTTTGCCACCGCCTGTAGGCATTATTACAAATGTATCGTTGCCTGATAATAAATTTTGTATGATTGCTTCCTGTGGTTCTTTAAATCCATCAAAACCAAAATACTCCTGCAATTGAGCTGTAAGATTTAAATCTTTTTGACTAATAATTGATTTTACAGCTTTTCGTTGGGCTGTTTTTGCATTTGTGTTTTGGGAAGCTGCTGGTTTCTTTGCTGTTTTTACTGTAGCCATTTTACTGTTCCTGTTCTTTTTTTTAAAAAATAATATTGGATGTTGTTTAATATTTTTATTATCGATTTTTTAGTTACCATTTAAAATTTAACCCAAAAATCAACTTTTAATACATAGATCAGCGATTAAGGTAGTCATTTATTTGCAAATAACAGGTAACAATTATAGTAGTTGATTGAGTTTTGCGTTATGAATGATTTAAAGTAGGTTTGTTTTGTTTTTTACAGTAAAAAATTAACCAACAAACAATTAGTTTGTATTGCAAAAAATAAAACATTTATTCAAGCCGTTTTAGCTATCAAATGCGTAAACAGCAATTTTTTAATAAGAAAATTTTACCGATTTATGAATAAAAATCACTACGTAGCCATTATGGCTGGAGGAATTGGAAGCAGATTTTGGCCAATGAGCCGTACCGATTACCCTAAACAGTTTTTAGATATATTAAATACAGGCCGCACATTAATTCAGGCTACATTCGATAGGTTTGCATTGTTTATACCCAAAGAAAATATTTATGTAGTAACGGCAGATCAGTATAAAAATATTGTAGCTGAACAATTGAGTGAAATGCCACTGGAAAACATTCTTTGTGAGCCTTCCCGAAAAAATACAGCCGCCTGTATTGCTTTCGTATCCTATAAAATTCATCAGTTAAATCCACTTGCCAATTTAATTTGTGCACCTGCAGATCATATTATTTTGGAGCCGGATGCTTTTAAAAAAGTTTGCCACGGTGCACTCGCCTTTACAGCACATATTAAGGGATTGGTTACGCTTGGCATTAAACCAACCCATCCCAATACGGGATATGGGTATATACAATACGATCAGCAATCTGTAAGCGACAATGTTTATAAAGTAAAAACATTTACAGAAAAACCCGATAAAGAGCTGGCAAAAACCTTTTTAAGCAGCGGCGATTTTTTATGGAATGCCGGTATTTTTGTATGGCAGGTTAAAAATATAATCCATGCATTTGAAAAGTTTTTACCAGAAATGCATGATGTGTTTGATACAGAAAAAGCCAATTTTAATACACTTGCAGAAAAAGAAGCTATTGACAGAATTTACCCTCAATGCACCAATATATCTATCGATTATGGCGTAATGGAAAAAGCAGATAATGTTTATATCATTCCATCTTCTTTTGGATGGAGCGATTTAGGAACCTGGACGAGTGCTTATGACAATTTAGAAAAAGACTACCTGGAAAACGCCGTTGCGGGCAGCAATGTAATTATTATTGATGCCACCAAAAATATGGTACACGCCAGTAATGATAAACTTGTTTTGTTACAAGGTTTAGATGATTTTATTGTTGTAGATACTAAGGACGTATTACTTATTTGCAAAAAAGAAAAAGAACAGGAAATAAAAGAATATGTAGCTGAGGTAAAAAGAAATAAAGGAGATAAGTTTCTTTAAAAAACAGGCAAAAAAGATATATACTATTTACTATCCGCTCTTACAATAAAGAGCGGATTTTTTTGAAGTAACTTTTTAAAAATGCTATTGTTTTGTAAGTAACACCCGTTGTAAAATATACCATAACCAATAACTTGTTTATAATTTACCATACTAAAAGCTGGTATAATATTTCTAATTAAAATACCAACTTTTAATATACACCACAGGAGGCAGATACCTATAAATTGTAGCGATACTTTGCCAGCAAAAGGCTGTTGTTACCTGGTAGGTATATTCAGTAAAAGCAGTCGTAATTATTAAAATAACAATACATTGAAACCATTTATACAAAGCAAATTACCCAATACCGGCACCACCATTTTTACCACTATGAGTGCATTGGCACTACAATACAATGCCATAAACCTGGGCCAGGGTTTTCCAGATTTTATGATGCCCGAAGCTTTAACGCAACTTGTAAATGAGGCTATGCAGCAAGGCCACAACCAATATGCCCACATGAATGGTGTACCCTTACTAAGGGAAAGAATTGCGGAAAAAGTTGCTTTATTATATGGTACCACTATCAACCCGGATACCGATATTACCATTACACCAGGCGGCACTTATGCAATTTATACAGCACTTACTACTGTACTGCAACCTGGCGATGAAGTAATAGTTTTTGAACCTGCTTTTGATAGCTACCTGCCCAACATAGAAATAAATGGTGGTAAACCGGTTTTAATTCCACTCACATTTCCAGATTATGCAATTGACTGGCATCTGGTGAGGCAAAATATTACCCCAAAAACAAAAATGATTATGCTCAATACGCCACACAACCCTACTGGTAGTGTGTTGGGCAGCAATGATATTGAGCAACTGCAACAAATAGTAAAAGATACCGGTATTTTTATTTTGAGCGATGAAGTGTATGAACACCTGATATTTGATGGTAAACAACACGAAAGCATATTGCGCTACCCCGATTTGGTGGAGCGTAGTTTTGTTTGTTTCTCCTTTGGCAAAACCTACCACTGTACCGGCTGGAAACTAGGCTACTGTATAGCACCACCACAACTTATGAAAGAATTTAGAAAAGTACATCAGTTTAACTGCTTTAGTTGCAATAGTCCTGTACAACATGCCTTATCTGTTTTTATTGAGCAACAGCAACATTACCAAAACCTTGGCAAGGTAGTGCAACAAAAAAGAGATTACTTTCAACAACTGATGGCGCAAACAAAATTTGAAGCCCTGCCATCGTATGGCAGCTATTTTCAGTTGTACAGTTACAAAAAAATTACAGATGAAAGCGAAAATGAATTTGCTGTAAGGCTCATCAAAGAATATGGCGTTGCCAGCATTCCGGTATCAGTATTTTATAAGCAAGAAACCAATAACCAGGTACTGCGCTTTTGCTTTGTAAAAAATGAACAAACCCTTGAAGCTGCCGTAAGCAGGCTAAAAAAACTGTAACTCACCCTATACCATTTTGAAGGTAAGCGCATAAATATATCATTGGTTTGGGTGACGGCAATCATATTTACCCAAACAAGGTTTATTATTTTTGTTAAACTAATAACATCAATATGAAAAATATAATTGTGCCGGTTGACTTTTCTAAAAGTGCTAACAATGCGGCGGAGTTTGCCTGCAATATTGCCCTGTTTTATACTGCCGAAATATGGCTGTACCATTGTTATGAAATGCCACTAATTACTGGTGAGTTTCCGGCACCACTGTATGATGTAAACGATCTGCAAATAGCAGCAGACTATGAGTTGAATCTACTTTCTAATAGCTTACAAAACAAACTGAGAAGTAAGGTAACTATTCATATAAAAGCAGAGGCAAATTTATTGCCAACTGGCCTTTCTAATTTTTGTGATGTTATAAAGCCAAGCCTTGTAGTAATAGGACTTTCAGGTGGCAATGCACTTACCAAATTGGTTGTAGGCAGTAATACTATTAGAATAATACATGCATTAACGTACCCTGTATTGGTAATACCTCCTAAGGCAAGTTTTACACCTGTGCGTAAAATTGGTTTTGCCTGCGATTATAAGGAGATTGAAGCAACCACACCGGTAACATTATTAAAAAAGATTGTAACAGATTTTAACGCTGTATTGTACGTATTAAATGTTGATTATAAAGACAAGAATTTTACAGACGAACTAGTGGAAGAAGTATTTGTATTAAAGGATTTATTAAATGAAATAGATCCTGTTTATAAAAGCATAGAAGCCGAAAGTATTACTGAAGGAATAAATCAATTTATAGCGAAAGAAAATTTAGACTGGTTAACAGTAATACCTAAAAAGCATACAGTGTTACAAAAAATATTCAGCCGGAGCTCTTCAAAAGATTTGCTTTACCATACATCTGTGCCAATATTGTGTGTACACCAATAGAAAATAGTTAAGGCTTTTCAACTACAATTTTAAACGGGCTTAAATAGCTGATAATTACTTGAATGGTATCACCAATAGTATAACTGTTTTCCTGCTTATCTACACCCCCTGTTTTAAGCTTTGCTGCTATTTTTTGGTTGAATAAACTTACCATTACGGCATGTGGCTTTATTAAGGTAACAGTTGCTTCTACCGTTGTTTTATTTTTAAAATGATGCATGGCTTTATTGTATTCAGCAATAAACTGGTGCCTGCAAAGAGAAGCCGAAACTCTATCAGCACTTTCAAAATTATCTAGTTGAAAAAAAACAGGTTCGTTCACAAAACCTTGAGGGGGGCTTGCTTCCCATGGAGATATCAATAAAGGAAAAGAAATATAACTAGCTGTTTCTTTTACAAAATATTTACCCTCTACATCTTTTAAATAGCCTACAAACTTATTGTCTATAGCCGCTTTTTGCAGCATATTGGTAAGGGCATTATTGTATAAAAAAATAACACAATCCGCAACCATTTTAACGCCCCTTTGGGAGGGTACTATTATAAAGCTTACCTGGTCTCCAATGCGAAAATGATGAATTTTTTTAATGATTTTTTCTGCTTTCCATTTTTGTTGTACCAGTTCACCAATTAACGCATTAATAGATTTTTTTTTGCTGTTAAGCTCGTAATCAATGGTAGCATAATCTTTATCATGGTGAATAAATGTTACCGTACCCTGCAGTTGACTGGCTGGCATATTAGTAAGTAGTTGTGTTAAAAAATTAATTTATTGGTGCAATAGTAAGCGTATATTTCTTATAAACCTAAATGCACTGCCGGATCCCAAAACAGCTTTTCAAATTCAACAACAGTTTCATTCTTTACAATTATTTTTTCTGTATTCAACAGTTCTTCCATTAAAGTGGGTGTTGCAAAATGATGTTTACCTGTAAGCATTCCATTGCGGTTAATAACCCTGTGCGCTGGCACTTCAGGCACTGCTACATGGGCTGCATTCATTGCCCAGCCTACCATTCTGGCACTAGAGCCTGTACCTAAGTATTTTGCTATTGCCCCATAAGTTGTTACTCTTCCTGCAGGAATTTGCCTTACCACATCGTATACATCTTCAAAAAAACTATAGGTTTCATTTTTTGATGCTACAGTTTTGGGAGGTGAGTTAATATCTTTTTTCATTTAGTTAGCGTGCTTGGTATATTAATAAAAGTACGCATAATTTAGGGCTGCTAAAACAGTTTTTTTTCAAACAACTGAAGCAGGTAAGGTAAATTAAGTTATACAGCAAAAGCTCTTGTTAAAAAACTTTACAAGGGAGCGTACTTATTTTTGAGATAGCGTAGATACCGTTTTTAATAAAAGGCTTTTTTGGGGTTCTGGCACATTTATAAAATTATATGGACAATGCTTACATCCATTACCACAGCATAGCCCTTTTGCCAAATGATATTTTTCTGTAAGTACAACATAGCCATCTTCATTGTAATAAAAATCTTGTCCTTCTATTAAATTTGTCATTGTTTACTAAGATTGTGGTAAGATTTTTTCAGATTCTTTTAATATAGATAGTGTATCATTATCTTTTACAGTAATCATTTCAGAAAGCTTAAAATGAAGATAAAAGATTTTTTTGCTGTTGGCGATATCCAGGCTTTCGTAATGCGTTTTTATTAAAAGGTCTTGGTTGTTACTGTTGGCATTTACATCAGGTATATCATCAACAAGTTGTAAATGATAAAGTTCAATTACCTGTTTGGTAAAGGCATACAATTTTGGAGAGTCGGTTTTTAAATGTATGCTACCAGCAGGTTGTAGCAGTTGATAATACAGTTGCAAAAAATGAGGATGTGTCAGCCGCTTTTTGGCTTTGGAGCTCCTAAGCTGTGGATCTGGAAAAGTAATCCATATTTCACTTACTTCCCCTGCTTCAAAATAATTGGTTAACAATGCAATTTGAGTACGCAAAAAAGCTGCATTGGTAAGTTGCTGATCAAGGCATTTCTTAGCACCAATATACATCCGGTTTCCTTTAACATCTACACCCAAAAAATTTTTGTCTGTATGCAATTGGGCAAGTCCAACTGTATATTCCCCCCTTCCACAGGCAAGCTCTAATACAATAGGGTTGCTATTATTAAAATGTGTAGCCCATTTACCGTTCATGTTTGCCGGATATTCCAATACATTACTAAAGTTTTTTATTGCCGCAAATCTGATAAGTTTTTTTTGAGCCATGGGCGGCAAATATAGAAAATTATGCTATAAAATTAGATGGGTGCATTTCAAACTGTAGCTCCCGATTTGTTTTGATGAGGTCACCTACCGAGGCTGGTCCGGGTTGGTATATTCACTAAACACCAGGCACTGCGTCCATTCAAAATGCACCCTATAGCTTGCAAATGGGATATAAAGCAATGGATACTAGCTGGACGTTACAAAATTTCGGAAGGCTAAAGGCACCTGGTATTCGCAGTTTTATCCTTGCAAAAACTTTAAAACGAGTGTAACAATTTGGTAAACATCCTGTAAACGACTGTTGAAAATAAAGCTGTTTTTTTTGTAAATACTGTATTCCCATTACATAAAATGTATTCAATTGATAAGTGCCCTGTTTTAACCAGGCTTTTATAGTTAACAATTTATTACAGCTATTTCCAAAAGCATTCATAGCCATGCAGCTAATCATGTATAAAAAATCTTAAAAAATTACTGTATTTCTTTATCTAAAAATATCCTGAAATCCTTACCAGTATTGTATTTGAAAAACTCCCAACCATTTCAACTGCTAATGCCATAAGCAAATAATGCAGAAAGTGCTGCAAGCTAAATAGCCTTTATCTAAAGGCTCCAAGGCCGTTTATAACGCCCTGCCGTGTAAGTTAATACTAATCAAAATTATAAAGTAGGTAGTACGTTTTTGAATTAAATCTTTAAAACATTGCATTAGCTACAT
>Ga0105048_10004801_pt1 | contig 21944 bp, 20 predicted proteins | sample MAT05_FD_78382 | JGI IMG/M metagenome (GOLD analysis project Ga0105048, IMG submission 78382) | Freshwater microbial communities from Lake Fryxell liftoff mats and glacier meltwater in Antarctica - MAT-05 | ecosystem: Environmental > Aquatic > Freshwater > Ice > Liftoff microbial mat | place...
CTGCTCGCTCAATCCGGTTGGGGTGCCGTGTGCGTGGACGGCTTCATTCCGCCACTCGCCTTTCAAGAGTTTCAGGCCCTTGGGATTTTACCCATCTCTGCGAACATGCGCAGCCTCGATCACCTGGTATACACGCCAGCGCCGGACATCATTCACGAAGCAGCAGGGCACGCGCCGATCCTGTCGGATCTCGTGTATGCAGATTACGTGCGGAAAATTGGTCGGGCGGGCGCTTTGGCGTTTTCCTCGCGTGAGGATGCGCGCTTGTATCGAACTGTCTTCACGCTGAGCGGGCTGAAAGAAGAGCCGAATGCGACGCAGGCGCAGCTCGTTGCCGCTGAAAGCGCCGTACGGGAAGCGCAGGCCCAAGTGTTGGCGTCGAGTGAGGCCGCGCGCCTCTCCCGGCTCTATTGGTGGACGGCCGAATATGGCCTGATCGGTCGTTGCGATGATTATCGGCTGTATGGCGCGGGCTTGCTGTCTTCGCTCGCAGAAAGCCATTTCTGTCACGATGCCAGCGTCAAAAAGTTTCCGCTTTCTCCCATGTGTCTGGACGTCCCCTTCGACATCACGAAGCCGCAACCGCAGTTGTTCGTCGCTCGCGACTTTGAGCAGTTGCATGAGGTGTTGCAGGATGCCGAGGCGTCGCTTGCTCACGCGCTCGGCGGCTCACGCGCTCTCACGGTGGCGCGAGCGTCCGGTGAGCTGGCCACGCTGGAGTTCGAGCACGGGCCTGAACTTATTGGTCAAGTGGTCGATTTTGGCGGAAGTGAGCAAGTCGAGTGGGTGGCCGTTGCGGGGCCGTTGGCGTGGGTTACTCTGGGTGCGATTGCGGCGCGCTCTCCAGCACTTGAAGACGCGATGCTGGTTCCCATTGGGAAGCTTCGAGGCACAAGCTCGGAGTTCCTCAGCGAAGGGGAGTTTTGCAGGATTTTCTCGGCAATCGGTGGCGAGGTAGAGCTTGAATGGGATTCCGGGTTTCGGTGTCGCGGGATTCATGAGCGGACCTGGTTGAATGCGGAAGGCTTCGTTTTTGGTGTGACGCTCGGAAATTTCTTGCTCACACATGCGGGCTCTCCAGAGCACACACGATCCGGCGATCACTTGGAGCTTGGACTGGTTTCTACCTTCCGAACGCTACGCCGTGGAGCCTCCTGCTCAGATTTCTATCCGCCAACCCAGTTTTCAGAAAGACGGATCCCGAAGCGGCGAATCTTCAATCAGACTCAACAGTCGCTGCTCGGCTTGTATGAACGAGCCGTTCTTGTGTTTCGCTCAGAGCTTGGTAGCCGGGCGGCGCAGGAATTTGAAACACTGTATCGCCGTTTACAGCAGGAATTCCCTGGCGAATGGCTGCTGCGTTGGAACTTGTTGGAGTGCCTCTTGAAGCTCGATTTCTCGGGGCCCCTGCGTGGCGAGCTACTTTCTGACCTTGAAGATCTTGAGATCCGGTATCAGCACCGGCAGCCCGTCGCATCGGGTTTGAGGTATCTGGAGGGCTTGGTCCGCAGCGGCTCAACGAAGCGGGATTGACAGGCACGGACGCGCATGGTCGCTTCGCTCAATGACTCGTCCCGTGTATGCAGTGATCCTGGCAGGTGGCAGTGGCACGCGGTTTTGGCCCGCTTCCCGACGCTCGCGCCCCAAGCAACTTCTAGCGATTGATCCGAGCACGGAGAGCACGCTGATTGCCGCAACGGTTGAACGCCTCGCGAGCTTTTGCCCACCCGAACGCGTGATCATTGCGACGGGTGAGGCTCTTTTGCCTGCGACGCGAGCCATCCTCCACCACCTGCCCGAGTCCTCCTTCCTCGGTGAACCAGAGGCTCGAAATACCGCTGCTTGTATCGGTTGGGCAACGAGTGTGATTCAGCGTCGTGATCCGGAAGCCTTGGTGATGGTGGTGCCAAGCGACCAGGCTATCGCCGGAAGTCAACTCTATGAGCACGCCATCCAGCGCGCGTTGGCTTCAGCCAATGAGGGTGTGGTGACGACCATCGGACTTCGTCCAAGTCGCGGTGAGACAGGCTACGGCTACATTGAGCTCGGAAAGTCGCTCGGGGACGAGACATTCGTGGTTTCGGAATTCAAGGAAAAGCCCGACCAAGCCAGCGCAGATGGCTACGCCGTGAGCGGCAAACACCTCTGGAATTCAGGGATGTTCTTCTTCTTGGCAAAGACAATGCTCACTGCGATCAACGAACACCTGCCCGCGCTCGGCGAGGGCTTGCGCCGCATCGAAAATGCTGAGGTTGGGCTGGAGTATGAGACGACACGAGATGTGTTTCCTGGCTTGCCGTCAGTGAGTATCGATCACTCTGTGATTGAGAAGTTGTCGCCGCTGCACGTCGTGGTGGGTGATTTTGAGTGGAGCGATCTCGGCAGTTGGCACACGGCCTGGGAGCTTGCGCCCAAAGATGAGGCAGGTAACGCGGCCCGGGGAGAAACGCTCTTCGTGGAGGCCGAAGGCAACCTCGTCTTCGATCTTCGCTCGAACCCGGGTGACACCTTGACGGCGGTCTTAGGAGTCGATGGGCTGTGTGTGGTCCAGACCGACGACGCACTCCTGATCATGAAGCGAGAGCGAGCGCAGGATGTGCGCAAGATCGTGGACGAGCTAAAAAGTCGCGGCCATCATCACCGGTTTTGAGTGAAAAGTGCCGCTCCGGCATGGGCTTTTGCCCGGCTCGCGGGGATCAGGTTACGCTTTCTGGCTAGTTACCCATGACCGAGCCCGCCCCCGATCAAATCGTCGCTGAGAAGTATCGACTCAGTCGGATCCTCGGACGTGGCGGCATGGGTTCGGTGTGGGAAGGCCTGCACACGAGCCTGGGGACTCGGGTCGCGGTCAAATTCATAGATAAGCAGTATGCGAATAGCGAGGAGGCACGCACTCGCTTCGAGAATGAAGCGCGCGCGGCCGCGAGGCTCACGAGCAAGCACGTGGTGAGAGTCTACGATCACGGTGTGGCCGAGGATGGCAGCCCCTACATCGTGATGGAGTTTCTAGAGGGGGAGCCCCTTGATCAGCGCTTAGAAAGGCTCGGTCGGCTTCCACCCGCGGAAACGGCAACGATTTTGGCTCAAGTATGTCGCGGTCTCACTAACGCGCATCAAGCAGGTATCGTGCACCGCGATCTCAAGCCGGAGAACATCTTCCTCGTGTGGGATGCGGAAGATCAGGCAGACGTGGCAAAGGTTGTCGACTTCGGGATCGCCAAGTTTGAAGAATCTTCGGGCGTCACGTCAGCCACGCGCACGGGGTTAGTGTTGGGCACTCCCTACTACATGAGTCCAGAGCAAGCGCGTGGTTTCAAAAATCTAGATCTGCGCTCTGACCTTTGGTCGATCGGTGTCATTGCTTACCGCTGCATTGTCGGAGTTCTCCCGTTCAACGGTGAAGCGATGGGAGATTTGCTCGTCAAGATCTGTGTCGATCCGTTGCCAGTGCCCTCAAAAATGGCCGGCAATGTGCCTGTTGCTTTCGATGATTGGTTCGTGCGAGCGCTCTCCCGCGAGCCTGAAGATCGCTTCAGTAGCGCTGCTGCACTAGCCAAAGCGTTGCTGGCCGCCTGTGGCGTCACCCAGCCCATGGGTGCCAGCGGGGTAAAGCTTTCTGGTGTTTCTTCCGCTGTCACCAACCCAGACGCGTCGCACCTGACAGCGGCTCCTTTCCAAGAGCGTGATCCACGGGCAAGCACCGGAGCGCCCTTCACACAGACCAGAGGACGTTCGTTGCGGCCGGCGCGCTTGGGCAAGAGTGCTTTGATCGCAGGTTTGATTGCGGGAGTTTTCCTAACGATTGGGATCCTCGCCCTGGTGACAGCACTGGGCAAAGGCGGCACCGAGCGGGAAGCATCCGTTTCCCAAGCTAGTCCTGCCCCCGAACAGCCCAAGGCGAGTGTCACCGCCGGCACTTTGCCACCCTCTGTTTCAACAGCGGAGTCTCAGCCCAAGGTTGAGATGACGGAACCAACCCCAAGCTCAGGATCGAAGCCCGCTGCAGTCAAAAGCGCCATTTCAAAACCCCAAGTGCGCGCTAACGCGACCCACAGCGCAGCGAAACCGGCGACTGTGCAGCACAAGCCAGCCTCTACGAAGTCGCCCGAAGACTTGCTCGGCTACTAGCCATCGCCTGAGAGGTTGCCGTTTCGCCGCAGCTCATGCCATCGTGGCGGCCATGTCCGTTAGCACCGAGAGCAAGTTCACACCCAGCACGGCACGCCTACTTTATCCGGCCCCATCCACGTTTGCCGCCCAGTGGATCACCGAAAGCACTGCGCGGCACGAATACGGAGTGTTCCTATTTCGCTGCCCATTCCAATTGGCGGAGCCACCGAAGCGTTTCGTGATCCGAGTGAGCGCTGACAACCGGTACCAACTCTTCGTGAATGGGAAGCGCATTGCGCGGGGTCCGGCGCGTGGCAGCATCGAACACTGGCGCTACGAAACGCTCGATATTGCCGAGTACCTGAGGGGCGGTGAGAATCTTCTAGCCGCGGTGGTGTGGAATCATGGAGCAGAGGCACCGTTGGCGCAAATGAGCCTCCGCACAGGTCTGCTTGTCGATGGCGAGGCGGAGTTTGAACGCGCCCTGGTCACCACAGGCCGGGCCCGTTGGCGCTGTCTCCGAGACACCGCCTATACCCCGGTTGAAGTTCCGACAATGCTTCAGCGAAAGTTCATCGCCGTTGGCAAGGGTGAACGGCTCGACGCGGCCCGACACCCCTGGGAATGGCAGGCGCAAGATTTCAGTGACGCTGACTGGGCGGATGCCGTCACTATCTTTCCGGCAAGCAGTCATGCTGACCCCAGCGCAGATAATCTGTGGATGCTGGAGCCGCGCATTATTCCCCTGATGGAGGAAACCGTTGAGCGTCTGCAACGCATGCGCCAACTGCAGGGTATCGATATTCCAGCCCGATTCCCAAAAGAAAAGGAATGTGTCCGAGTTCCGGCCAATTCAAAAGTTGAGTTATTGCTGGACCAAACTTACCTGACCACCGCGTACCCACGTCTGGTCGTGTCGGGTGGAACAGGCGCCCTGATTCGGCTTGAATATGCCGAAAATCTCTGGGGTGAACCGGAGCTCAAGACGAAAGGTCCGCGCGACGAAGTCGAGGGCATGCATCTGGTTGGCATCTTAGACGAGTTCGCCCCCGACGGGGGGTCGCACCGAGTGTTTGAGCCGTTGTGGTGGCGTACTTATCGGTACCTGCGCGTGACGATTGAGACCCAGGAGGAGGCGGTAACTATTGAAGACCTTGTTGGTCTCACCACGAGCTACCCGCTGGTACGCCGAGCAGAGTTCAGCTCGGAGGAGCCCGAGCTTCAGCAAATGTTGGACGTGGGTTGGCGAACCGCGCGCCTGTGCGCGCACGAAACCTACGTCGATTGTCCGTACTACGAACAGCTCCAGTACTCAGGCGATACTCGCGTTCAAGCGATGGTATCGCTCTATATGTCGGGTGATGATCGCCTGGTTCGGAACGCCATCTTGCAGTTCGACGAATCACGTTCTGGCGATGGGCTCACCACCAGCCGCTATCCCACCTCTTCTAGGCAGTATATTCCCCAGTTTTCACTGCTTTGGATCGGGATGATTCACGATCACCTTCGCTATCAGGATGATCGGGAGTTTGTGCGGCGTTTCTTGCCCGGTGTGCGTCAGGTGCTGGCCGTTTTTGAGGACCTGTTGTTACCTGGAGGTTGCCTTGGGAAGATTCCGTATTGGGCGTATTTTGATTGGGTGAACGAATGGAGTGGTGGTGTGCCCCCCGGCTGGAGTTCGCGCCCCAGCTGGACGGGCAAGCCGGGCCCTGGTGTGCCGCTCAGCGACCCTCGGGGAGCCTCCGCGCTCTTTGATTTCCTGTTGGCGCTGGCCAGCGATTGGGCCGCCGACATTGAACGCGAAGTCGGCAGTCCGGAGTTCGCTGCACGCTACGCGAAGATTGCCAGCATGATTCGTTCGCAGGCTAAGGACCGCTATTTCAGCCGGGAACGTCAATTGTTTGCCGACACGGCCGCCCTCGAGAATTTTTCCCAGCACGCGAATACCTTGGCGATCCTCGCGGGGATCGTAAAAGGCGAAGAAGCGCGCAGCTTAATGGAGCGAGTCTTGGAGGATGGCAGCCTGGCGAAGGCGTCACTTCATTGGCTCTACTACGTGCATTTGGCATTGCGCGAAGCGGGCTTGGGCGATCGCTACCTGGAACAGCTCGATCCTTGGCGGAGGATGCTCGGTCGAGGCCTGACCACTTGGGAAGAAGTGGAAGAGCCGTCGCGCTCAGAATGTCATGCGTGGGGTTCAAGTCCGAACGTTGAGTTGTTCAGAATTGTGTTGGGTATTGATTCAGCGTCACCCGGTTGGAATCGGGTGCGTATCGCGCCAGCTTTGGGCAAGCTGCTGAGGGCCAGCGGACGCGTTCCGCACCCCCGAGGCGAAATCGGTATCAAGCTCACACGTGAGGGCTCGGCTCTGCTCGCGGACATCGATCTGCCACCAGAAGTGAGTGGTGAGCTCATCTGGGTCGGAAAGAGCGTTCAGCTTGTTTCAGGCCTCAGTCAACATCGGCTCGATGGTGCTGATTAAGCTCCGGCGAGTCGAATAGGAGGCCGGGTACGCTCATGTGCGCGGAGTCGGAGGCTCCCCCGCTGGCTTCAGTAAGCAGTGTCGCAGCCGGATCCGGGCAAGTGTCAGCAGTGCTGCGGTTGTTCTGAGCGCGCAAGATCAGGTACATCTTTGAGACCTATGTTGTTGATGCGCTTTACCTCCGTCGCGATAGTAGCTTGCGTCCTGTATTCATTTTCCGCACCTGCGTTGGCGGCGGAAGCGAAGTCCACCAAGCTCGCCGCGAAGGGCGGCAGCAAGAAGAGCCAGAAACAAAAGGATTCTGAGGCAGCCAAGCAAGCTGAGGCAGCCAAGCAAGCTGAGGCAGCCAAGCAAGCTGAGGCAGCCAAGCAAGCTGAGGCAGCCAAGCAAGCTGAGGCAGCCAAGCAAGCTGAACTCGAAAAGTCAGACGCAGCGCCGACACCCACTGAAGCGGTGGCGCCAGCGGCAGCAGCGCCAGCGTCCCCATGGACGGTGGCGCTTGCCGGCCTGTATTATGCTGATAAAGGGTCCTTCCACTCCCGAGATCGCACGAGCATTCTCGTTACGGACACACGGGCTGACGTCGAAAACTTCAAGACGTTGGCTCTCTCATTGGAAGCATTCCTACCGCACGCGGGTAAGCTTCGACTGGGAGGAGGGCTGCGTTACTTCTTCGACTACCGCTATCTTCCCGTGGAAACACAGAATAATAGGACGCCCACGTCCGTGCTCTTGGGGCAATTGTTAGAACTCAACGCACGTGCAGATTACCTGCTGACGCTGACGGACAAGTTTGGCCTTCAAATGGGATTGCAGGCAGGGCCCGCACTTTTGTTCCCCGATGGCCAGCTGCAGGGAGATATTGACACCTATAAGAAGCAAGGTGTCGGCGTTTGGGATTTGCCGCGGGTTGGGCTGCAGGCAGGCCCGCAGTTGGGCGGTACGTATCGAGTGCTTAGTAATGTTGCGCTTCGTGCGGAGTTTGCTCTGAGCTGGCAGCGCCTCTTCCTGTTCTCAACTTCTGACAAGGTATCTGGCATCGAAGTCGAAGTATCCCGTAGCCTTGGAATCCGTCGTAGCTCGCTCAGTCTGGGCGTCGAACTTTCTCTCTAAGTATCGTTGGGTTTGCGGCGTTGCACCGAAAGCAGTGTCTTCGTGCCGCGTTTTCAAATCAGTTGTGGGTGTAGGGCGTAGATGTACGCTGATGCGCGGGCGAATGGCGGCAGCGGGATAGCGTATCAATGGAGCTTGCCAGAAAAATGACGCCACGTTAGGCTCGCAACGTGGCACCGAATACTCGATTGGTTGGCGCGCGTCGTTGGCTCGCGTGGCTTTCTTTGGGTCCGCTTGCTGGGTTAGCATCCGGGTTCTCGCCTGGGTGCAGCAGCGCTGATGTGCCGAGCTTCAACCCAGCAAGCCCAGGGCGCGGACCAGGGTCGATGGTTGGGAATGGTGCGCCGGTGAGCGACGGCCAGTTTGGCGAAGCAACCGTGTCCGATCCCCCCGCGGCCACGAGTCCCCGCGTGGTTTGTGACCAAGCCTGTCAGGATTATTGCGGCGGCCTTGATGCCACGCTCACAAATCCAGTTGATCGTGGGCTGTGTCGAAGCCTGTGGGGCGTCGGGCTAGATACGCAGCCCATTGAGCCCACCGAAGCCTGTCGCCGCTTGTTCGTGGATATCGCGGGTCGCTATCCGATGCGGGCAGAAGCCGAACAGACCTGCAGCAATCGCCCCTGGGGCGACGTTGTCTCGGAGTTGATGTCAAAAGATGAGTTTGTGCTCATCAACCAGCGTCGCTGGGCGGATGAGCTTTTGTACAACAATGAGGCCGTCAGCGTTGAGCGCATTTTTGACATGGATGCGTTGGTTGCAAAGTTGTATCGCGGCCTCGTTTCGTACGATGAGTTTGCGGCAGTGGTTAGCGCGCACCCGGTGCTGACTCGACGTTACGATACCGCGGGGGACCGCGCGGAGGCGCTTTTCAACATCTTCTTGCATCGTCCGCCGTTTGAAAACGAACGCGCGGACATGTCACGCCTCTATTCGCTTTGGTCCAATGGCTATTACGACCACCCAACACTTAACATGCGCCTTCCGGATTCGACCATCCGGTACAATTGTGTCGATGCCTCGGGTGTGATCGCCGAGACTACCAAGGGCGAATGCACTTCGGTACTCTGGGGCTACAATCAGCTCATCCTAACTCCGGATATCCGCGCCGAAGTGGGAGATCGGGGCGAACGCAGCATGTGGAGTGGCCTTTTGAAGCCAGGCGAGTGGCAGCAATTGCAGGTTCCTGGCACGGTGATCTCGAAGCGTGTCGGCTTCTGGGAGGCTGCGGTGGACAAGGTGATTGAGCAGTATCTTGGCTACGATCTCGCTGGCCAAGTGCCAGAAGTGCGGCAGGCGCTGGTTGAGCACCTGATCGCTCACAATGGTGACATTCGCGCTACCCACTACGCCGTCGCAACATCGCTTCCCTATCTGCAGTCCTCAGTGCTGGCAGTGCCCGCAGACCAGGTTATCAACAACGTGCGTTGGAGCTATGGCCCGCTGAAGCAGGTCATGGTCGAGCCTTGGATCGATAGCATCAAGAATTCTACGGGCTTTGATCTCGGGCAGTGCGATCATCGCATCTCACGTCCCGATCAATTCCTAGAGGCCTCAAAGAGTGTTGCAGCAGTGAGTATGATTGAAAATTCACGCTGGCAGCTCACTCCTGCTGGAGGCGTGCGGGAAGACTATGAAAAGCTCGCGCGCAACTTGGGCGGTTGTCCGGATAATCAGGTTGGCGGGCGCTTCACGGCGGTCAGCATTTTGGCCACTGCTGCTCAAGAGAATTTTGTCTACCGGGTCTGCAATCCTAAGCAGGATCCGGCCATCCGCGGGGTAGATGTCGCACGGCTGCTCCCGGCGGGCATGGGAGCGGATCGTGTCCTCGATAGTGACGTAGCTGCTCAAATCGCGGATCACCAAGTGGGGCTTTTTTACAGTCGAACGGCCAACGCAGCGGAAATCACCGAAGCCCAACAGGCAGCGTCCGAGTGCTCCTCGAAGCCATGCTCTGCTGAGAATCTGGCGCGGCCGTTGTGTTTCGCACTGCTTTCAAGTGGTGAGCAGCTCTTTTACTGAATGAGGCTTGTTATGAACGACACTAAACCAAACAATGCCTTTGTCTCCCGCCGCGGTTTCCTCGCGGGCACCGCCGTTGCTGCTGCGGGTGCAGCCGCTGCTCCGTACATCTGGGTGCCAAAGCGTGCTCACGCGCAGACGGCCTTTCGAGGGACGATCAAGCATGTCCTCTACATTCGGCTGGCTGGTGGCTTCCGTTTTCCAACCGCGTTCAATGGTGACGTATCTGAGCAGTTCAATCCATTCGGGTTAGCGGCGAACCGTGCGCCTGGCGCTGAATGGGGCATGAGCAAATTGCTTGAGCCAGCGCCTTTTCTAGACGGCATGGCTGGAGAAGCGCGGGTTGCTCTCGGGATGAAGTCGGTAGGGCAAATAGCCGATCAGATATCGGTGCTGCCTTGCGTGGATCATGAGCCCACGGCAGGGAGCGCCGATGGCAATCACGGGACGGGCCTCGAACGCTACTTAACGGGCTACGTGGGCGGCAAAGTGGGTCTGTTCACCATGCTCATGTATGGCCTCCGGGAGCAGCAAGCCGCGGATCAAAAGGCTGGCAAGCTCGTCCTGCCCCCCTTCGTGCTTGGCAGTTCCGACATGGCACGGGGGCTCGGCAAATATGCCGCGTTTCGACCACCGGTTTTCAACGGCGGAGGGTTCGATCAGTTCGCCTTCAAGGCGGCTGACCTTCCTGATTGGGCCAATCGCATGATCGGAGCGTACGACACCCGCATGCGGGATCGGCAACACCCGCTCGTACGTGACAAGGTGGATGCGTACCTACAGACTCGAAAGGCGACCAAACAATACAGCGAGATCTTGGGCAACGAAGTCCTCAAAGTAGGTGATCGTTCCAAGACGGTCGTTGATGGGATTTCTAACTTAGAGCTCGATACGATGTTGGGCAAGAGCGGTTCAGCGCGCAGCATTAGCCTGGCGTTGCGGCTGTTCCACTTTGGCAGCTCCGCGGTCTATCTCGATCAAGGTGGCTACGACATGCACTCGGGCGAGGAAGATGGCTTGCCCGGTCGCTTGCTCGAGGTCAATCAGCTCATCAGTGGGCTTGAAGCCGCACTGAAGAAAATGACGCACCCGTCGGGTGGCAGTTATTGGGATCACACCGCCGTCGTCTTTGGTAGTGAGTTTTCGCGCACCACGCGCGGCAATCGCTTCAACTCAGCACGCGGGAGCGATCACAGCGGAGATTACGCCACGCGCTGGATGAGCATGCCCATCATGGGTGGCCCGATCGTGAAGGGGAAGCAACTGGGCTCCACCGATCCGAGCACCTTGAAAGCGACGGGCAAAGTGTATTCCTATCGAAGCGTTTGGAAAACACTGCTGGAGGGCCTCGGGGCCGATCATTCGGAGTTCTTCACCAACGCCGCTGATGCTCCCTTCGCTGACATTTTCGTTTAATGCCGTGGCTTCGCCACCACCGCGCACCGACAACAGGATCCCGATAATGGTGAAAGTACATGTAGCTTGGTTTGCAACCGCACTTCTGCTTGGGGGGTGTAGCAGCCCCGCAGATGACGCGAGTCTCAAGGGGAATATCTCGTTCGAAGCGAACAGACCTGTGTCAGGCGAGAAGTCAGAGCCGGCCGTCTACACGGGAATGAATGCTACGGTGCTCGCAGCTCAGGAGCGCCTCAACACGGGGCTTGATTTGCAACAGAAGGTTATCCTCCGCACGTGTGGCCCAACCGGCGGCGTCTGCCACAATAGTAAGGAATACCCAGACCTCCACACGCCAGGGAACTTCGTTGACGCTGTGGGTGCTCCTTGCAATATCCAATCGGGTACCCCCGAAGCTGTATTCGATGGTTGTGAGCCATCCGGAGATTTGCTCGTGCTCGGTGGCTTGGAGGTGGAAGTGGGCTATATCGCGTCCTACCCGGGGGAATTTGATCCTGAAAAGGAAACGATCACTGAGAAATCACCTGGGTTGCACATCGTGCTCGCGGGTTCCCTGGGTGATTTCAAACGGCGCTACACCGAAGCCCGGTTCAAACGGAAGTTTGCGCGGAACGGCAAGGTAGATAGCCTGTCGTTTGCGAGCTTCCAAACAGATTGGTGGACGTTGAACGACGGCAAGCACCTCTACGGCCGAGTTCGGGATTATCAGAATGATTCGGTGCAACAGCTGCTCGCAGTTGGGATCGAGGAAGGCGACACGAATCGGAACGGGATCTTTGGTGCGCGCACGGCGCCTATCCAGATGATCGTCCCCGGGAGTCCTGAGACAAGCTATCTCGTCGGCCGCATGCGAGGTGACATCTTGGACGTCAAGATCCCAGGCACCTTGATGCCGCTGGCCAATCAACCGCTCGACGTTTCAGAGATGCTCGCCCTGTATTGCTACATCGTCGCGCTCAAGCCCGGTGTCCGGCCCGATCTGGCCTCACGCATCGACTACGCATCTTGTCCCTATTCGGGCGATCCAGAGAAGCTCAACCTGCTTGGGAAGGGAGTAACGTGGGCGAGCCGTGTGCAAAGTGTGCTTGAGTTCAACTGTGGCAGTTGCCACTCCGGCGCCAATCCGCAGGGTGGCTTAGACTTGGCTGATGGCGACGTGTATTCGAGGCTTAAGAAGCCTAGTCTCCAGAAGCCACTCATGAATCTGATCGAGCCGGGCGACATCACCAAGAGTTACCTCTGGCTGAAGATGGTGGCGGATCCTGGGATTGTTGGTCTCGCCATGCCGTTAGATGCGATGGGCAAGCCCCGAACGCTCCCTCCAGCTGAGCTCGCCGACATCAAGACGTGGATTGAGAATGGCGCCCTGGAATCGCTGAAATAGGCGTAGGTCGCGACCTAGCGGGACCCCAGCTCGTTGGCCAGCAGGGTTGGAGCAATCGCTGTCATAGGGTGTGTGCCAAGTGTGTCAGTGGGTCCGACACATCCGTGGGTGTCAATCTCGCTGAAGCTATGAGAAAGCCTTAGTTATCAGGGTACCATTGCAGTGTGGCGTCTCCAGTGTTTGAACTTGAGACCTGGCACGCGTTCTGCACATTCGCCAAGAATGCGTGGAGCATTGAGTCGAGATCGCCCAAGAAGAACGGAGGCGTCACTGAATTGTGGCGCACCGAGCAACTCCCGAATGGGGCAAGTGTGAGCGTTTCCTGCATGGCGTGACCTCGAACAAAGTCACATGCGCCACACTGAACTGGAAACGATGACGGACCGAGGGTTTCCCCCTATTGGCCTGAGAGCCAAAATCAGCCAACAATCGGCTTGTTGAGTTTTACGCGTTTTTTCTGGCTTGTTTTTGGGATTGGCGCAATCGCTGTGAACCTGTCAGGAACCTGCGTGGCGAAGGCTCAAGTGCCACCGTTGGTGGTCGCGCACGCCGAGCCCTCAGCGGGATTCTCGCTTCTGCAGTTTCAGGCTAATTGCTTGGCAAGAAGTGAGTTTGTTTCGAAAGTGACTTCGCGTTTGAAGGCGCCTTTCGGTGGTACTCCCGCTCCGCAGTTCTATGTGAGTATTCTCGGTCCGACGTTGGAGGGGCGCATGGTGGGTGTTGTGGATATTTTTCTCGGGAATGGCCAGATTGTCCGGCGAAACGTCAATGGCGCAAGCTGCACGTCGGTGAGCGATGCCCTCGCGATTGTCGTGGCGCTCACGTTAGAAGCGGGCGACACACAGGACGCTTCAGAGGTCCCCCTCGTGCTCATCCGTTCGTCTCCCGAGGAGTCTCCGCCAGCATGGTCACTCGGCGGAGGAGGGCTGGCGATGGCAACGAATGTGCTCGGTCGGGGCTCCGCCGTTCTGGGCGTTGGGGGCCAGGTTCAGCTTCGGATCGGGAGCGAACTCGCCGATCCCGTAGTTGGAATTGGGTTCTACAGGCTCGACAACGTTCTGGTTCGCTCCACCGTTAGGGATCTACACTTGAGCCTGACGTTCGCTCGTCTCACCATTTTGCCGATACCGCTCCCGCTCAGCGAGAGCTTTGAGCTTCGGCCGGGGCTGGTTTCCGAATTTGGCACGATTTCAGCTGCGGAAGCCCCGTTGCCCCGTGATTGGTGGGCCGGGGGCGTAGAATTTTCGCTGGGCTACGTGTCTCGCTGGCTCAGCGTCGACGGCTCTGTAGGCGCGGTTTTACCGCTCGAGACGCAGAGCTTCAGCCTGCGGCAGCAAGGTCGGGCGAGTGAGCCGATACACACCATCAAACGCCTTAGTGTTTTCGCTCAATTGGGAGCGGTGCTGTGGATCCTGTGATCCAAGGAGTGATTGTGAGACATAGCCCTTCTGAGATGAGTCCCCAAGCTGAGCGTGTTGAGCCCTTCGCCGAGTGCGACGGAGGCCGCCTCCAGTCGCTGCTGGTAACGCATTTTCAGTTGGTGTGGCGCATGCTGCGCAGGCTTGGGGTCGAGGTCAGCTCGGTGGATGACGAAGCGCAGCAGGTGTTTGTTATCACTGCCGAAAAGCTACACCTGATCGAAGAAGGCAAAGAGCGCTCCTTTTTGCTGGGTATCGTGTATCGAGTTGCAGCGAACGCGCGACGTGCTCAGGTGCGAGGCCGGGAGCATTCTGATTCAGAGGCTGTCGAGGTAGCTAAGGACCCCGCCCCGCATTTGGATGAGCTGCTCGGTCAGAAACGCCGGCGAGAGCTGTTAGATGAGATTTTGGATCAACTGCCTTTCGAGCAGCGTACGGTGCTTATTTTGGGTGAGCTTGAAGGCATGAGTCGCTCTGAAATCGCTGCTTCGCTTGAGCTCTGCGAGGGGACGGTTGCTTCGAGGCAACGCCTAGCCAAGCAACACTTTCTTAGGCTAGCTGCGCGGTATCACGCGCAATTGGCGCCAGGAGCAGGAAAAAATGATGAATTGGGATGAACAGGTTGCTCCCGATGTTGAGCGGTTTGCGGAGGCGCTGCTCGATTCCGCAACGGCCGACGCGCCGAGCGACGCCGCGTTTCGACGAACGGCGGCGACGCTTGGGTTGGCGTCGCTGCTTGGCAGTGGCGTGTTGTTGGCGTCTGGTGCAGCCCGGGCAGCATCGGGGATGTTCGCGAAGGCCGGTGCGAGTGCGAGTGCGAGTGCGAGTGCGAGTGCGAGTGCGAGTGCGGTAACGGCGCAAGCAGGAAGTGCCGCTGCAGGGTCCGGTTTGGTATTGGTGAAGTGGGCGGGCGCCGGGCTGCTGGCGGGCATAACAACCGTTGGGCTAACGCAAGCGGTCTTTCCGGGGCCAGCTGAAAGCCCATCCTACTCCGCAAGTGCAACGCTTCCTGTCTCGAAGCTAGGACCGTCGGTGTGGGTCGGGCGGTCGCAGCGTAATTCAGGTGTACCTCAGGTAGAAGTGGCACCAGCGATCCCGGAAGTGGTCGCGGTGGTGTCTGTGCAAGGGGAAAAACAGGGGCGGGTTGCGGTGCCAGTTAACGCCGTTCCTGTGCGGTCACAAGCTAATTCTTTTGTAGCGGGAAGCAAAAAGCGCCCAATCGGTGAGTCAAGTGCAAAGGTGAGTTGGCGTGGCGCTGCAGATGCTGCGAGGGTGGCTGTTCCGTCGGACGCGGGGCGAGTGGCTCGGGCCGCTTTTGCCACGCCAATCGCATCAGTACTTCCCGTTGGGAGGGGTGATCGATTGCCTGAAGAAGTTAGGTTAGTCGATGCGTTGCGCTCTGCGATAGTTCGCCACGATGAGGGGTCCTTGAAGGAGCTGTTGGCCCGATATGATAGAGAGCACCCGGCGGGGGAGCTTCGGACTGAGGTAGCGGCGATCAGAGCGCGGGCAGTTGCTAACTTCCGCTAGAGCAACCAGAATGCCGGCGTTTGGTGCCTATTTAGTGCTCGTTGCACTTTCTATGATCATCGCTGGTTGCGGGACAGCGGACCACTACGTGGTTGATTCGTCATTTCGTTCGTCAGGAGCGGCAGAGGGCGGTGGGGTCGGAAGTGGTGGAGCTCAGTCGGTGCCCGCGCCGAGCGGCGGAAGTGCGGGTGTGGCGCTAACGGGCTCCCCCAAGCCGAGTGAGAGTTTGCCAGGGTTGTGCGACGTAAGCGCGGGTGAGAGCCCGTATCCCTTGCTCCCAATTGACGCCACGGAGGCTGCCACGCGCCTTTCAAAGTTGTTCTGGAACATCGCCCCTCCGGATTACTTGGTAGCGGATGCTAAGACTCGAAGCTTGAAGACAGTGAGCGATCTTGCCTGTTTTGCGCAGAGCATGCTGAATGATCCGCGGGCAGCAGCTGGCGTCTCCAAGTTCTTCTTGGATTGGTTGGATGCTGGTGTGGTCCCCAATATCACGCGGGATCCAAAGCTTTTTCCAGAATTCACTGCCGAGACGGTCGCTAGCGCCCGTGCCTCCACCCAGGCGTTTCTCGGTCATGTTTTCTTTCCGAATCCCAAAGTCGTCCCACAGCCAGCAACGCTCTCGACCTTGCTGACGGCCAAGTTCGGCTATGTGAATCAGCCCCTGAGTAAGATCCTCGGCGTGGCCTCAGTAGCGAGTGAGCTTGAGTTTGTTGAAGTGTTGCCGGATCGGCGCATCGGGCTGCTTTCCCAGCCGTATTTCCCGATGGTTGAAGCAAACGCCACGTCAAGTTCTCCAACGCGCCGGGGGAGCCACCTTATCGAGACCTTTCTCTGCAACACGCTGCCCAAGCCGCCGCTCGGTGTCGTCACCACGCCACCCAACCCAGCCAACCCAGCCAACCCAGCATCGCCACTCACAACGCGAGCCCGTTACGAAAGCCAGCACGCAGCGGACCCAGCCTGTAGAAGCTGCCATCAGCTCATGGATCAGCCAGGATTTGCGTTCGAGCATTTTGACGCCGATGGTAGCTACCGCATGTTGGATGCGAATCAGCCTGTGGATTCGATGGTCACCCTGCCGCGCTATAGCTTTCGGGATTGGGGTTTGGGCCCCGTTTCAGTTTCCGATCACGCTTCTTTGTCAGAACTATTGGCCAGGAGTGAAGCCGTGCGCGCTTGCCTCTCCGCCCGCTGGATCGCCCACGCCGAGGCGGTGATCTGGGACAAAGCGACTCCGAGCTCACCGATGGACGTCAAGCTGGAAAGAATTTTGTACGTGCTGCGTCGAGGAAAGTACTCCGCGAGCGCGAGCAACGACGCCGACCCCAATTACTTCGATCTCAAACAGATGATGCTGGCAGTGGTTGAGCAGACTGTTGCTTACGCTGCACTCCCGTCACTCAGGTGACACGCAACGGTACCGTCGGAAATATATGCATCCGTTGTGATCAGATTGGTTTGACGCGGACATAGTCTCAATAGGGCAAGCATGCAGCGGCAGAGTGAAGATGGGCTTCGCCACGCGCTCGCAGGTTAGCTCGGTCGTCGGGTCTGAATTCGGGAGGCAACATGTCAATCAATATCGAACGCGTCTCAGGGCAATGGAATCTCACTCAGATAGAAAGTGAAGTGGTGCGCATGTTGGTAGCAGGGTCACCCAATAGCGCGATTGCTCGCGCGTTGAGCCGCTCAGTCAAGACGGTCGAGGCGCATATCACGAAGATTTTGAAGAAGGCAGAATGTCAGAATCGGGTTGAGTTGATTGTGAAAGGAATGTCATTCTCGGGGCACGCTTCGGGAACGCTCGATCTTCGGGGTGTGGTGTTCCCCGACACCCAAGAGGTCGAACAGCCGCGTTTGATGCAGATGGCTTGAAGTTGTGCGATGCGGGTCGCTCTCGCGGTCACTGGTTCTTTTGGGGGGGCTGCGAAACGCGGAAGCTGTTTCATGGGTGGGGAAGCTAGCGGTGACGGTGCGCGCATTCGGGGCATTGTTGGAGAGTCCGAGCGGTGCATCTCGGTGAAGCGTCAGTGCCTAGTTACCTTTGTGTACCAGTGGTTAAATATTCCCATGATGAGCAGCTTGTAACTCAAGCTGGCAGGCACGGATGCCGCGAACTGTGGCGACCGAATGCCCAAGAATGGCAGCTTGCCTGCCGGTAGAGCCGGTGGAGCCGGCGGAGCCGGTGGACAATCGGGCGGAACCGGAAACTGACGAGCGATCCGCCAACAAGCTTGCTTTACCTCAAGCTTGTTGGCGCACTGCTTAAGCTGCATCCACGCTCACGGCGCTCCTGAGCGTAGGCGCGGCCTGCTCCACGTAGTCGCGGATCTGTAGCTCGCCGTTCATCGGCAACGCTTGAAGCTTGATGTTGATAGAGCCATCGCCGTTGACGAAACCAACTCCTACTTTGTTCCAAGAGTGGTGCTGGTGGTGGTCGGTGATGGCGTAAACGAGCTTCATTTTGTGCTTTTCCACTGGAATTTCCTTCTCAAAGGTTTTTGGTTGCGGCTGAGATCGCTGGCGATTTGTCAGCTTCCGGCGATGGTCGGTGGAGGTCCATTGGCAACTGTTGTGCCAGTCAGGGTTGCCGAGCCCAAAATGCGAAAGCGAGCCTGGCTGAAGGTAAAGCATCATACGCAGCGTGGGATCGAGAGAGTTCGCCAAGCCTATCCGACAGCTGTCCGCTAGCTGTCCGCCATATCAGACTTGGGGTTAGCTCTTAGCGTTCTCGCGTCGACGTAGCGCGCGCGCTGCGTCTCCCGGGGGCCTTGTCGGTAGTCGATGGCTTCTTTTTGGAGGAGCTTTTGCTCGACGCACGAGCTGCCACAGCTTCGGACAGCGAAGGCGCCGACTTGTGCCCTAAGAGCGGTGCGAGGAAGCGTCCGGTGTGCGAGCGCGGATTCTTGGCAACGGCTTCCGGCGTACCGAATGCGATCAGGGAGCCACCGCCTGGGCCGCCCTCGGGGCCAAGATCGATCACGTGATCAGCGCACTTGATCACATCAAGGTTGTGTTCGATCACGATCACGGTATTCCCGGCATCGACTAGCTCCTTCAGAACTTGCAGGAGCTTGGCCGTATCCTCGAAATGGAGACCTGTGGTGGGTTCATCCAAAATATAGAGCGTACGGCCCGTGGCCTTGCGCGCCAGCTCCCGGGAAAGCTTGATGCGCTGCGCTTCACCGCCAGAAAGCGTGGGGGAGGGTTGGCCCAGATGGAGATAATCGACGCCAACCGCTTCGAGCAGTGTCAAGGGTTCAGAGATGTTGCGGTGCGCAGAAAAGAGCTCGCGCGCCTCGCGAATCGTGAGCCCTAGCACATCGGAAATCGAGCGCCCACGGTAGCGCACCTCCAAGGTCGCGTCGTTGAAACGCCGGCCTTGGCATTCTTCGCACTTGACGAAAACATCCGGCAAAAAGTGCATTTCAATCTTGCGTACACCATCGCCTTCGCAGGCTTCACAGCGCCCTCCCGGAACGTTGAACGAAAAGCGCCCGGGCGAATAGCCGCGCACTTTAGCATCGGGAACCTCGGCGAAGAGCTTACGGATCTCATCGAACACTTTGACGTACGTCGCAGGATTGCTGCGCGGAGTGCGGCCGATCGGGTGTTGATCGATATTGACGACTTTATCGAGCTGCTCGACGCCGTCGACTCCCAGGTGTGCACCAATCTTTTCCTCTGCCTTGTTCAAGCGATTAGCGAGCACTGGGTAAAGGATGGATCCAATCAGTGAGGACTTTCCTGCCCCAGATACACCCGTCACAACACACAAAGTTCCTAGCGGAAATGCGACGTCCAGGTTTCTGAGGTTGTTTTCTGAGGCTCCGCGCACTTTGAGCCAACCTTTGGCTTCACGTCGCTTTTGCGGCACTTCGATGCGTTTCTGGCCGGATAGGTAAGCACCCGTGAGGGACTCTTTGCACTTGCCCAGACTGGCAGGCGTGCCCGCGTGCACGACTCTGCCCCCGAGCGTTCCCGCACCCGGCCCAAAATCGATCACGTGATCCGCACGACGGATCGTGTCCTCATCGTGCTCCACAACGACCACGGTATTCCCGATGTCGCGCATGTTCGTGAGCGTATCGAGCAGCTTCCCGTTGTCCCGCTGATGTAGCCCAATGCTCGGCTCATCCAGCACATAGATGACACCAGTGAGCTCTGAGCCCACCTGGCTTGCCAAGCGAATTCTCTGAGATTCTCCGCCGGATAGAGTGGGGCCCGCTCGATCAAGTGAAAGATAGCCGAGCCCGACAGCCACTAGGAACTTGAGCCGATTGTTGACTTCTTTCAGCACCTCAGTCGCAATTTCTTGGTCCGTTTTGGACAAGCGGATCGCGCCAAAGAACTCTGCGGCCCGCTCCACCGTCATAGCTGCAACATCAACCAGAGTTTTCTCTGCCACGGTGACAGCCGCGCTTTCGCGCTTCAGTCGCTTCCCATGACAAGTGGAGCACTCGCGGTCGGCGAGATACTTTTGGAGCCACTCCTTTTTCTTCTCGCTGCCGGTTTGGCGAAAGCCTTTGAGCAGACGCGTGAGCAGGCCGTCCCATTGCGTGTCGAACGTGCCGCGCCCCGACCCACCCTTCCAGGTCACTCTAAACTTGCGTTCCCCGGCACCCTCTAGGATCAACCTTTTTTGGGCTGCGGGCAGCTTCTTCCAGGGTACTTTGGTGCTGATGCCAAGCTGCTTTAAGATTTGGCCGCGGAAGCCGTGGCTCCAGCCGATCTTTTTGGAGACATCCGTGCCCCAAGGATCTACGGCACCTTCGTCGATGGTTAACTCCGGGTCTTTGATCAGCCGCCCCGGATCGATTTGCATCCTTGTCCCGAGCCCGTTGCAGTCGAGGCACATGCCTTGTGGGCTATTGAAAGAGAAAGCCTGCGGCGAGAGTTCAGGAAAAGAAATGTTGCAGTGGGGGCAAGCGCGGCTCTGACTGTACGGGCGGTCACCCGCCGTTTCGGTGTGAGCGATCAGGTTCCCGGTGCCTTCACGCAACGCGAGCTCCACGGACTCAGTGAGTTGGGCCAAGACATCACGGCGCAGGACGAGCCTGTCGATCACCGCTTCCACAGTGTGCTTCTTCCGTTTGTCGAGCGCTTCGAGCTCTGCGCTCTCCACGATGCTGCCATCGACACGCAGTCGCACAAATCCGCGCTGACGCGCCTTCTCAAGCAACTCGCGGTGCTCCCCTTTGCGATTGACGAGCAGGCTAGCTAAAAGAATTAGACGCGTACCATCTGGCAGCGCAGCGAGATCTTGGGCGATTTGTTGCGGCGTTTGGCCGGCAACCTTGCGACCACACTGGTGGCAGTGCTGCACGCCAATGCGCGCATAGAGCACACGCAAATAGTCCGAGATCTCAGTAATGGTACCAACCGTCGAGCGAGGATTCGTCCCCGTGGTCTTTTGCTCGATAGAGATGGTGGGTGAAAGTCCACGGATCGCATCGAAGCGCGGCTTTTCCATGCGGCCCAAAAACTGCCTCGCGTAGGCCGAGAGCGACTCCACGTAGCGCCGCTGCCCTTCCGCATACAGCGTGTCGAACGCCAAGGACGATTTGCCAGATCCGGAAACACCAGTTAGCACCACAAGCTTCTTTTTCGGGATCCGAACGTCGATGGACTTGAGATTGTGCTCGCGGGCGCCGCGGATTTCGATGTAGTCGAGCTCCATGTTGGGGACGCTACACCTGTGCCCCTGCCGGTACTAGCGCGAGTGTGTTTCCGACCGACATGCGGCAGATTTCTTGCAATACAGCCAGAATTGAGCGGTTCATGCCGCGCTTTGCAACACTCACAACATGCCAAAAGCAGCGGTTCCTTCCCGCATTCTGGGGCACTTCTTCGGTCGAGCGTGGCAGAGCTCCTTTGGTACGTGAATGCGAGTGTCCGCAGTGCTACAGTCATTGGTTAGTCGGTTTGCGTTTGCTGGTATCACAGCTTTAGGGAGTGCTTAGATGCGATTCAAGAGCTTGCTTGCGTTGGGTGTGTTGGTGGGGGCCTGCAGTGGTTCGCAGTTCGAAACGACAGGCGAATTCGGAGGCGGCACGGGTGATGACCCGGGCACTGGCGGTAAACTCAACGGGAGCGGCGGAGGGCCGAGAAGCACGGGCGGCCTCGCGGGCAAGAGCGGCGGAGCTGCGAACAGCGGGGGTGTTGTTGGCGCGGCAACCGGCGGCGTCCCGAGCAGCGGTGGCGTCGGAACGGCAATCGGTGGCGCCACCTCGGCTTTAGGTGGCGCTGCGACCGGTGGCGATGCTGGCGTGATTCAGCCAGGCATGGGCGGAGCTGTCACGGCGACTGGTGGCTCGGGTGGTTGGGTAACGGGTGGCACAGGCAGCGGCAGTGTTGGCGGTGCAGTCGGTAATGTCGGTGGTGGGTTCAACGGAGTTGGGGGTTCGGTGGCTGGGGGAACCGGCGGCTTCGCGAGTGGCGGTACAGGTGGCGGAACCGGCGGCTTC
>Ga0105048_10004802_pt1 | contig 21944 bp, 23 predicted proteins | sample MAT05_FD_78382 | JGI IMG/M metagenome (GOLD analysis project Ga0105048, IMG submission 78382) | Freshwater microbial communities from Lake Fryxell liftoff mats and glacier meltwater in Antarctica - MAT-05 | ecosystem: Environmental > Aquatic > Freshwater > Ice > Liftoff microbial mat | place...
GCCGCCTGGATTCCCGCAAGCTCAATCGCGAACTCGCGCTCGTCTACGCCGCCGAAAGCATGGAAGTGACCACCCGGCTGATGCAAGCCGCGTCGTGGCTGGTTGTGCAGCGCGCCGTGCGCGAGAAAGACATGAAGGTCGAAGAGGCAGGCGACGAGAAATACCGCATCGCCCGTCCCGGCGAACCACATCCGGTTGACCGCGCCATCATGCCGACCCCGCTCATGGCGCTGGTTGATCGCAGCCGCGCCCTCTACGAGCGTGTCTGGCGCTTCGATGCGACGCTCTATTCGGAAACGCCGCAGCCGGCCGAGAACCACGTCATGAAGCAGATCGACCGCCTCCGGTCCGCTGCCGAAGGCGGCGCGTTCGATCCGCTTTCGGTCTGGCGGAAGTAGCGCCCGCTCAGTTCTCTGGACCATCAGGTGAAGGCGTGGCGCCAAGCCGCGCCATCTTGGCCCCGAACGGTTCGGCGAGCGTGGGCTGGCCGATCTGCCGGTAGATCACCATCGCATCGCGATACAGGTTGATGGCGCTGATACGGTCGCCTCGGTTCTCTGCGATCTCGCCCATGAGGCCCAGCGCGAAAGCCTCTGACTCGCGTGCCGACATGTCCTGCGCAAGCTGCAGCGACTCATCGAGGAGCGTCTTCGCCTCGTTGACCCTGCCGCGATCAAATTCCAATGCTGCAAGACTATTGATCGCCGCCGCCATCGCTTCCTTGTCGCCGATCGTCTCGCTGATCTCGCGCGAACGCTTGTATTCCGTGGCCGCCTGAGACATCCGACCGCGATCATGCTCCAGCGCACCAAGACGAAGATGCGCGTTGGCCTCGCCCTCGATATGCCCGGTGTCCTTCGCCATCTTCAGCGCGTGGCGCATGTGCTGCTCTGCCTTCGCAAGATCGCCGTTCAAGCGGTAGATGTCGCCGAGGTCGTTGAGATCCTGCCCCTGCGCCGCGATGTTGCCGGTCTTCTCATTGAGCTCGAGCGAGTCGCGCAAATAGATCTCGGCCTGTTCGAGATCGTCCCTCGCCAGCGCCAGTGCGCCGAGATTGCCTAGCGCGGTAGCCGTCGCGCCGTCGTCCTCTGCGCCGTACAGCATGTCCTGGAACAGGCGGTCTGCTTCGTCCAGGCGGCCGGTCCGCATGTAGAGGCTGCCCAGCATGCTCATCGCCTGCGTGTTGTCGGGCGCCAGCTCCGTCGCGCGCTTGTAGGCGTCCATCGCGGTGAAGGTGTCCTCCATGAAGGAAAGCGCGCCGATCTCCTGCCAGGTCTCCGCAAGACCTGCCGCGGCTTTCTCGCCTTCGAGCGCCGCGGCGTTAAGGTCCGCCAGCGCGCCGGCGATATCACCCTCCGCCAGCTTCTGCGCCGCCGCCCCGCGCGCGCCGTCCTGCGATTCCAGCAGGCGCTGGATGCTGTCGCGCATGGCCGCTTCGGCTTCCGAGCTCAGGTCCTGTCCCGACTTCTGCTTGAGGAGACGCAGCACTTCCTCGACCCTGGCATTGGTCTCGTTGAGCGCTCGTTCGGAAGCTGCAGGGTTCAACGCGCCATCAATCGTCTGGCTGAGGTCGCCGAGGTTGGCGATGATCGCAACCGCGCCAAGTCCCGCAGCGCCAAGGCCGCCCCATGACAGGTAACGCGAGCGCCAGAGGTCCCCACTGAACATCCGGCGCGACAGACGTGAATGCAGCGTGTTCACCAGCAGCAGGAACTCCCGGCCGGTTGCATCCCCCTGCCAGCCCGACAGGTCCGCCAATGGTCGGCCAAGATTGGCGGGGGGCGAGCAGGGCGCGAGAATGATCGGGGCGAACGTCTTCGCCTTGCGTGCGCGCGCCGCCTCCATGTTCACGTAGTCGCTCGCGACCGCAGCGGGGGTCCAGCAGATGATGACAGCGTTTTCGCCGTCTCCCTGCAAGGCCGGGTCGATCAGCGCAAAGCCGGCGGCCTGCAGCGCGTGGCGCAGCTGCAAAGCTAGGTCGCGGCTGGCGTCGGCATAGACAAGCCGCACGCGTTTCTGGCTCTGTGGCGCCTGGTTCATCGCCGTGTCCCCGTATGTCACAGGTCTATCGCGGTGTTCAGAGGATGAACAGGCTGTGTTGCTCACTCCCGACGCCGGCGCAGGCCGGGTTTGCTTGAGCGCGATCAACATGGCGCGCAGGATATCCCCCACAGGTTGGCCAGCTCCCGGAGAAGGCACATGCGCCGCTACGCCAGAAGCCATATTGCCCTCGCCATCGGTGCGGCGGCGCTCGCGGGTTATGTCGATGCGATCGGCTTTCTCAGCCTTGAAGGCTTCTTCGTCTCCTTCATGAGCGGAAACACGACGCGGCTGGCCGTGGGGCTGGCGGGCATTCCGGGCGAGGCGCTGGTCGCTGGGCGCCTGATTGCGGCCTTCCTGCTGGGTGTCATCATCGGCAGCCTGCTTGGCCGGCTGGGCGGCTGGCGGCGACAGCCGATGATCCTCGCCTTGGTCGGCCTGATGATCGCAGCGGGCGCCGCGGCAGGCGCGTACGGCTTGCCCGCCATCGCCACGCTGCTGGTTGCCGCCGCCATGGGGGCGGAGAACACGACTTTCGAACGCGATGGCGAAGTCGCCATCGGCTTGACCTACATGACAGGCGCTCTGGTCAAGCTCGGGCAGCGGATTGCATCTGCAATCACCGGCGGGCCGAAGTTTGCCTGGGCGCCCTATGCGCTTCTGTGGATCGGCCTCGCAGCCGGAGCCGTCACGGGCGCCGTGACCTGGCCGATGGTCGGCCTTGGCGGCCTGTGGGCGGCGGCGGCCGGAGCCTTCGCGCTTGCCGCAGCGGCCCTGATCATGGCGGCGCGCGACCGGGCGCGCGCCCTGTAAGCCGCAGCCCCAAAAGCAGAAGGCCCGCCATCACAGGCGGGCCTTCCGTGTCCCCATCGTGGAAGTCGGTTACGACTTCACGAAGCCTTTGAATTTGTCCTTGAAGCGCGACAGGCGGCCGCCGCGATCCAGCGACACGCCCGTACCGCCGGTCCACGCCGGGTGCGTTTTCGGGTCGATGTCGAGCGAAATGACATGGCCTTCTTTGCCAGCGGTCGAGCGCGTCTTGTAACGCGTGCCGTCAGTCATCACCACTTCGACGAAGTGATAGTCGGGATGGCCTTCTTTTTTCATCGGACGTCTCTGGCGTATGTGCGAGGCTGCCGGAAAGCGTTAACGCCGGTAGCCTTGCTGAATTCGGGAGCGGGGCTCATACCCGAACCCGCCCAAGCTTGCAAGCTTGGGCATTGAATCAGCTGATATCAGGGATTTGCGATCAGAATGAGCGACGGGACAAGCCAATCCGCCCCGCCAGCCCGCTCTGCGGGCGACGCCGGCTTCGATCGCACGGCCGGGGCGCAGCGCTGGAGCGAGGGCGGGCCGGAGCGTGGCAAGTCGCGCTCGCTGAGGCCGCTCATGCGCCTTTCGCCCTATATCGCGAACCAGCGGACGACGGCGATCATGGGCGTGACCTTCCTGGTGGTCGCGGCCTTCCTCAACCTCGCCATCACATTCCCGGTGCAGTGGCTGGGCAACAACGCCTTCCAGAGTGTCGACCCTGCGCTGATCAACACCGGCTTCCTCGCCATGATCGGCATCGCGCTGGCGCTCGGCGTTGCGTCCGCCGTCCGCTTTTACTTTTTCTCGCGTTTTGGCGAGCGTCTCGCCGCCGATCTGCGCGGGGATGTCTATGCGCGGCTGATGTCGCTCTCGCCCGCCTACTTCTCGAAGCTGAAGACGGGGGAGGCCGTCTCGCGCCTCACCGCCGATGTGACGCTGATCGAGACGTTCTTTGGCTCGACCTTCTCCATGGCGGTGCGCTCGTTCGTGACGTCGATCGGCGCGCTGGTCCTGATGTTCATCACGTCCTGGAAGCTCACGCTGATACTTTTTGTGCTTGCTCCAGTTCTCATCCTGCCAATCCTCGCCATGGGCCGGCGCGTGCGCAAACTGTCAGTGAACGCGCAGGACCGCATCGCGGACGCCGCAGCCGAGGCCACCGAAACCATCGACGCGATCGATCTCGTGCAGGCCTATGGCATGGAGAAGGAGCGAGAAGGCCGCTTCCGCTCCGCCATCGAGCTGGCTTTCCAGGCGGCGCTTGCCCGCATTGGCGCGCGCGCCTGGCTTACGGGCATCATCATTGCGCTGATGTTTGCTGGCGTCACTGGCGTTGTCTGGATCGGCGCGCTTGAGGTGCAGTCCGGCGCGATGAGCGTCGGCTCGTTCATGCAGTTCGTGCTGCTCGCCATGTTCGGCGTCGGGGGTTTTGCCACCGTGGCCGAGGTGATGGGCGATGCGATGCGCGCCTCGGGCGCAGCGCAACGCGCGATCGAAATCCTCGACCAGAAGCCCGATATTGCAGCCCCGCCCAATCCGAAGCCCATGCCCACGCGCATCAGCGGCCATGTGAAATTCGACAGTGTCTCGTTCTCCTATCCCGAAGCGCAGGGCCCCTCGCTCAACAATGTGTCGTTCGAAGCAAAGCCCGGCGAACTGGTCGCACTGGTCGGCCCGTCGGGCGCGGGCAAGTCCACCGTGTTCCGCATGTTGCTGCGTTTCTTCGATCCGCAGACCGGCATGGTCACGCTCGATGGCGTCGATCCGCGCGAGGCGGATCCCACGGAATGGCGCGCACGCTTTGCCTACGTGCCGCAGGAAGCGCCGATCTTTTCGGGCGACGCCGCCGGCAACGTCCGTTTCGGCCGAACGGATGCAAGCGAAGAGGAAGTCCGCGAAGCTCTGCAGAAGGCCGAGGCGTTTGCCTTTCTCGAAGGCCGGGGCGGGCTTGCCGCCGAGGTTGGCGCCAAGGGTCGTCAGCTCTCAGGCGGCGAGCGTCAGCGCATCGCCATCGCCCGCGCCCTCGTGCGTGGCGCGCCTGTGATGTTGCTGGACGAAGCCACCTCAGCCCTCGACGCCGCCAACGAGCGTTTGGTGCAGAAGGCGCTGGACCAGGCATCGCAAGGCCGGACCACGCTGGTGATCGCCCACCGCCTCGCCACCGTGCGGAAGGCCAACCGCATCGTCGTGTTTGACCACGGCCAGGTGGTCGAGCAGGGCGACCACGAAAGCCTCGTCCGCGCGGGTGGGCTCTATGCGAAGCTGGCCGAGATGCAGTTCACCAGCGCCTGAAAATTTTTTGACACGCAAACGTAGGCTATGCGCCGACGCCTGCGTCCTGTGGTTTTCGAAGTAAAGGAAAACCCCGTGCGCATCATGATGTTCGTCTGTTCCGACAGCGACCCGGACCCGCAGCCTGAAGCAGAGGGCGAAATCGAGGCCTGGTGCGATGACGTCGACGGCCGCGGCAAGCGCATAACCGGCGACCGTCTGCGTCCCACCAGCACGGCGAAAACTGTTCGCGTCCGCGGCGGCCGCAAGCAGATCACCGACGGCCCCTTCACAGAAAGCAAGGAAGTGATCCTTGGCTTCGACATCCTTGAATGCGACAGCATGGAAGAGGCGATCGAGATCGCCTCCCGCCATCCCATGGCCCGCGCCGGCCGACTGGAACTAAGGGCGTTCTGGCCACTCGAGTAACCGGGCGCGGCCCGCCGCCTAACACGCGACACGCGCCATCGGGCGCTCTATATCGACCTACGGAGACCATACACATGTGCGATTCCGCCGCGGTGAATCTCGGCCCCCTCAACGGTCACAGCGTCGGCCGCATCCTGAAGGAGGCGGTGCGCCGCGCCGCCACCGAAATCCGCAAGCAGCGCCTCACCTTCGAGGCGCACGTGAAGCAGGGTTATGGCGGCTCGATGAACGACGTCTTCACGTCAGCCGACAAGGCGGCGCAGGAAGTCTACCTGCGCACATTCATCGAGTGCTTCCCCGGCTGTGGCGTCATCGGCGAAGAGGATTCGCTCTCCATCCCTGCGGTTGCACCCGTCACCGCATATTTCACAGTCGATCCCATCGACGGGACGCGGGCCTTCATCCGCCGCCAGAGCCATGGCATCACGACGATGGTGGCGCTTGTGGACCGGGGCGAGGTGATCTCCGCCTATGTCGGCGACATCTCCTCGGATGAGGTCTACGGCTATCGGCCGGGCTCAAGCGCGGTGCATCGCATCACCAATCTCGATTCCTTCGAGCCGCTTGCCCCCGGCGCGTCCGTGCCGCCCAGCATCGGACAGATGAACGGGCTGCTGCGCGATCCGGTCGAGGTCTACAGCCCCGAGACGCGCGCGCTGGTGCAGCGCTTCAACAACTACGAGATCATGGGGTCGTCCATCGGGGCATGGGCAGCGCGGCTGTGGAAGGGCGAGGTGTCGGCGCTGCTGATGCCGCCGGGCTTCGAGACGCCATGGGATTCAACGCCCGTCATCGGCATATCGAAGATGCTCAACTTCATCTGGCTCAGGCCAGAGGGCGGGCAGTGGGTCGCCTACCAGCCGCAACTGCCGCTAGAGCCTTATCGGCGCGAACACGATGCGCTGCTGGTTCATGCAAGCTGCGTGAACGACGGCCGGCTGGCGCTCTGATGGCGCTCGGCCTCACAGCGGCCGCAATTTCGGATGTCCTGTGGGCTTCCTGATCTTGCCCTCGACCGTTTCAGCGAGCTTCGGAGCAAGGCTGGTGTTGGCGCAGGCGAAGGAGCCCTTGCGAGGATCCTGCTTGTCGAGGCCGATCACCACGCCGCCAGCTTCCTGCAGCAGGATGAAGCCAGCCGCGATATCCCATGGGCTCAGCCCGCGCTCCCAGAAGCCGTCGAACCGCCCGGCCGCAACCCAGGCCAGATCAAGCGCCGCCGATCCGAAGCGGCGAACCGCCGCCACTTCCGTCCGCACACGCGCCAGTTCGTCGAGGAACATCTCGCCGCCGCCAACGCCCAGTTGCGGGATGCCGGTGGTGACGACAGCTTCGGCAAGCTTGCGGCGCGCGCCAACACGCAGGCGCCGGTTGTCGAGCCAGGCGCCTTCGCCTTCCTCGGCCCAGAACAATTCGTTGCGCATCGGATCGAAGATCACGCCCGAGCGCAGCTTCCCGTCGCGCTCAAGCCCGATCGACACCGCAAAATGCGGAATGCCGTGCAGGAAATTGAGCGTGCCATCCAGCGGATCGACGATGAAGCGGTGGGTCTTGTCCGAACCCTCGACCGTCCCGCCTTCCTCCAGAAGATAGCCATAGCCGGGCCGCGTCTTCTGCAGGCTCTTCAGGATGATTTCTTCGGCCTTCTTGTCGGCGGCGGACACGAAATCGGCCGGGCCCTTGCGGGAGACCTGAAGGTTCTCGACCTCCCCGAAGTCGCGCACGAGCCTGCGGCCGGCGGAACGCGCGGCGTCGATCATCACACTGACGGTGGGGGAGGGGCGGGACATGTCAAACAGCCTTCGTTAGGGGGCTTCCTCTAAAGGCAGAGGCCCAAAACGCAAGCTTTGTTCGCCTGCCGAGGGGTGCGGCCGATCAGGTCGCCAGTTCGTCGAAAATCGCATTGAGTTTGCGCACCGCCTCGGCGGGGCCGCCTGCGGCCTGCCAGACGCCCGCCGAAACCGCGAGGAAATCGGCCCCGGCCTCCACCAGCGGCCGTGCATTTTCTGCCGTAATGCCTCCAATTGCTACGCAGGGCAGCTCCATCATCTGCTGCCACCAGGTCAGCAGCTCCAGCTCGGCGTTTGCCTTGGGGTCCTTGGTCTGCGTCGGATAGAAGGCGCCAAAGGCGACATAGTCCGCCCCGGCCTCTCCGGCCTCCATCGCGAAATGGCGGCTGTCGTGGCAGGTGACGCCGACAATGGCGTCAGGCCTCACCAGCTTGCGCGCCTTGGCGTAGGGCATATCGCTCTGGCCGACATGGACGCCATCGGCGCCGAGTTCGACGGCCAGGTCCGGCCGGTCGTTCACCAGCACAGCAACGCCGCGCTCCTGTGCGCGCGGAATGATGTGGCGGCCCAGCTCGAGGATATGACTGTCAGGCGCCGCAACGCCCTCGCGAGATTTCAGGCGGATCTGCAGGCTCGCCACATCGCCCGCATCCAGCGCTTCATCGAGTTGGCGCGAGAACGCAGCGATGTCCGCGATCTCCGGCGGCGTGATCAGGTAGAGGCGGCAACGATGCTGTGCGGGATTGGCGGACATGGGGGTGACGTACGCCCGACGCGCGGTAGGGGCAAGATCAGCCCGCGCAGCCGCCAGCCTTCACCACACGCTTTGTCGAAGCTGGAAACCGCAGCACCTTGTCCAGCGCGCGGGGCGGCCGGACAACGAGGCCCCCGCCGCAGTTCAGGCATCTGCCCTTCAGCGCCCCGTCCGCGCACGCCGCGCAATATGTGCATTCAAACGAACAGATGCGGGCCTCATCTCCCGAAGGATCGAGATCCTTGTCACAGCATTCGCAGTTGGGCCGCATCTCAAGCATGCGCAAAGCCTAGCCGTTGCGTCTGCGCGGGCAATGGTTAGGGCGGACAAAGACGCCTCGTTTCCCGCCGCATGAAAAACGGCGCGGTCCTGGAGGACCGCGCCGCTCTTGATATCCATTTCGTGGCCGGATCAGGCGGCCTTCGAAGCCTCAAAGATATCGTTGATCGCCTTGGCCAGCGAGGCGTTGAATTCCGCGTCGCTCTGTTGCGCCGAGAGCCCCTCGGTCAGTGCGCGGGAGAACGAGGCGATGATGCCGTCGTTCGCTGCAAGGATCTTGTTGGCCTCGTCGCGGCTATAGCCGCCCGACAGCGCAACCACGCGCATGACGCGCGGATGCTTGACCAGCGGGAGATATAGGTTCGGCTTGTTCGGCAGCGTCAGCTTCAGCATGACCTGCTTGTCGGTGGGCAGGGCGTCGAGCTGCTTGAGGATTTCGGACAGGAGGATTTCCTCTGCCTGCGCCTTGTCGGCGATCGAGATCGTCACTTCCGGCTCGATGATCGGCATCAGGCCGTGGCTCAGAATCTGTTTGCCGACTTCGAATTGCTGCGCGACGACAGCTGCGATGCCCTTCGGGTTGGCGGCGTTGATCACCGAGCGCATCTTGGTGCCGAAAATGCCCTTGGCGACAGCGCGCGTCAGCAGCTTGTCGAGGTCGGGCATCGCCTTCATCAGCTGCGTGCCGTCAACTTCGTCTGCGAGGCCCTTGTCGACCTTCAGGAACGGAACGACGCCGCGTTGTTTCCAGAGGTATTCGGCGGTCGGCGTGCCGTCGATTTCGCCTTCCATGGTGCGCTCGAACAGGATCGCGCCCATCACCTTGTCGCCGGTGAAGGCAGGCGACTTGATGATCCGCGCGCGCATCTCGTGAACTAGGCGATACATGTCCGGCTCGCCCGAATAGGCGTTCTCCAGAATGCCATACAGCTTCAGCGCCTTGGGGGTCGAACCGCCCGACTGGTCAAGCGCGGCGATGAAACCGTCCTTTTTTGCAGCCTGTTGCGCCATCGCAGCGTTAATCATGAATGTCCCTCGATTTTACTGAACCGCTCAGCCAACCCCGGCCAGAAGCGTACCCGCTCTGGACAGGGCATACCGTTTCCGGCTGCTCTTTCAAGAACTGGACCCCGGGACGAATTTCCGCAGGCCCGTCGGAATTGCGCCGCCTGATACGTCCTTGCATTGAAAACAGGGAGTTTCGACCATGAGAAAAGTAATCGTCGGTACATTCCTCAGTCTCGATGGCGTGATGCAGGCCCCCGGTGGCCCGGAGGAAGACACCAGCGGCGGGTTCAGGTTCGGCGGCTGGCTGGTTCCGCACATGGACGAGACGACTGGCGCCGCCGTCGGCGCCCTGTTCGAGAGGCCGTTCGATCTTCTACTGGGGCGGCGGACCTACGACATTTTCGCCGGATACTGGCCTTACGTGCAGAAGGACGAGAAGGCGAAGGACTACGATGCCGGCACAGCCGAATTGGGCCGCAAGTTCGACGCAGCGACCAAGCATGTAGCCACCCACCGCGCCTCCTCGCTGGGTTGGAAAAACAGCAAGCCCCTGGGCGCCGACTTCGTGTCCGCGATGAAGGCGCTGAAGAAAACGGATGGACCGGATCTTGTCGTGCAAGGTTCCAGTGAGCTGATTCACCAGCTGCTCGCCGCAGATCTGGTCGCCGTGACCCAGCTGCTGATCTTCCCGATCATCCTCGGCAAGGGCAGGCGCCTGTTTGATGGCGGCGAGGCGCCCGCCGGACTCAAGCTGGTCAAGTCGGAGGCGTCTGCCAAGGGCGTCATCCTCGCGCGCTATGAGCGTAGCGGCGAGGTGAAGACCGGATCATTCGTGTTCGACAATCCGGACGCAGCTTAGTCCAGGAACGCGCTCAGCAGCTTCGTGTAAGTCTGAGGCCGTTCAATCATCCCCATATGGCCGCAATGCTCGACCAGTTCGAGCTTTGCGCCGGGGATGCCGTTGGCGATCTCCTCGGAATTGTCCGGCGTAATCAGCTTGTCGTCCCTGCCCCCAAGCACCAGCGTCGGAACCTTTATCTTGCCAAGCATGGGCAGGGAATCCGCGCGTCCGATGATGGCCTCGATCTGATTGGCGAAGGCCTCGACTCCCAACTCCTCAGCCATCTCGTAGAATGTGGTCAGCAGCGGCGCATCCTCATGCCGGGCGGGGTGCACCAGTTTCGGATAAAGCGCCTTTGTGCCCGCGCGCAGGCCGTGCTTGCGCGCACCCTCCACCTGCTTGCGCCGGTCCGCCGAGCGCTCAGGCGTGTCCGGCTTCGCGCTGGTGCTCATCAGGATCAGCTTGGTTACACGCTCGGGCGCCTGCCGCATGATCTCCAATGCGGCGTCCCCGCCCATCGACGTGCCCGCGAGCGCGAACGTTTCCGGCGCAACATCCAGAATGCTGCGCGCGATGCCCGCCATCGAGTCATGCGACCAATGGTTGGCCAGCAACACGGGATGCCTCTGCCCAAGCGTTTCCGCCTGATGCTGGTAGATGCGCCCCGTGCACATCAGCCCTGGAATGAAGACAATCGGCAGGCCAGACATGAAAACTCCTCCAGCGCGTGTGCACTGGAGGAGATTGCGGTCGATGCCCGGAAGTAAAGGTCTAGCCCAACTTCACGCCCAGCGCTTCGGCTGCGGCGGCGACGAACTTGTTCGTCTGCGCGAAGGCTGCATCCAGCGGGGTCTCGCCTTTCGTGTCGCTGATCTTGGCCCAGTTGGCCGCCACATCGTCCACCGTGGCATTGGCGCCGCCAAGGAACACGGCCGGAGTTTCATAGATGTGGACAACGGAGAAGCAGCCGGCGCCTGCGCCAAGGATCGTCTTCGACGGCGCATCTTCCGATACGAGATAAAGCACGCCCGGCGTCACCAGTTCCGGCTGCATCAGGTCGGCCACCTGCTGCGGGATCAGGCCTTCCAGCATGCGCGTCGCGGCGGTAGGCGCCAGCGTGTTGACGCGGATGTTGTTCTTCGCGCCTTCATGGTGCAGCACGTTCATCAGGCCGACCATCGCGGCTTTCGCCGCGCCATAGTTCGCTTGGCCGAAATTGCCATAGATTCCTGAGGCCGACGAAGTCATCATGATGCGTCCGTAGTTCTGCTCGCGCATCGTCTCCCAAACGGCCTTGGTGCAGTTCGCCGTGCCGAACAGGTGGACGTCCACGACCTTCTTGAAATCGTCCATCGTCATCTTGGCGAACGACTTGTCGCGCAGGATGCCGGCGTTGTTGATCAGGATGTCGACGCGGCCCCACTTGGCCTTGGCTTCAGCCACCATCGCCTCGACCTGGTCCAGCCTGGTGATGTCTGCGCCGTTGCCGATGGCCTCGCCGCCGCCATCGCGGATTTCCTTCGCAACTGCTTCGGCCGCCGAAACCGATCCGCCCGATCCATCCACCGACCCGCCAAGATCGTTCACGACAACCTTCGCGCCGCGAGCGGCCAACTGCAGCGCGTGATGCCGGCCGAGGCCATTGCCACCTCCGGTCACGATAGCGACCTTTCCGTCAAATCGGATTGTCATGTCGGTCCTCGTTCAATTATCGGGCATCCGATGGCGCACCGGCACAAAGAAGGCAAGTCCCGGCGAAGGTGACGACGCTATCGCATATCCTGCGCGCAATTCTCTTCTTCCGCCGAAGCAGGAGAAGGAACCGATTTGTTACCAACGCATTTCTGACCGTCCGCAGGAGTGGCCCCATGAAACTCACAGTGCGCTCGGACCTGTTTTACGATTTTCCGGCAGGCACCGAAGCGATCGTCTCTGTTCAGGCGGCCGTCTCGCCGGACCAGACCATCGTTTCCGAAAGCCTCGTCATTTCGCCGAATATGCAGATCGTGCAGGACCTGCCGGATGCGCGAGGAGAGCGGCGCTTTCGTGCCGTATTCTCTGGCGAGACCCGGATTGTCTACGAGGCGGTGGTCGACAATGGCTCGCGTATTTCGCTTCCGGCCGACGTGCTGCAGCGGGGCTGGTGCGATCTTCCGCAAGACGTCCTGCCTTATCTGACTGCAAGCCGATATTGCCCGTCGGACAAGTTCGTCGCCTTCGTCAATCGCGAGTTCGGGTCGATCGCAAACGGGGGCGCGCGCGTGGGTGCAGTGCTCGACCGGATTCACGGGCACGTCGACTACATAGCCGGAGTCAGCAACGCCGAAACCACCGCTGAGCGCACGTTCGTTGATCGCGCGGGCGTCTGCCGCGACTTCAGCCATCTTGGCATCACGCTGTGCCGCGCGCTGAACATTCCCGCGAGAGCTGTCAGCGCTTATGCTTGGAAGCTCGACCCGCCGGACTTTCACGCCGTGTTTGAAGTCTATTTGGGCGGCGGCTGGTGGCTGGTTGATCCCACGCGTCTCGCGCCGATCGATGGCCTCGTGCGGGTGGGGATCGGGCGCGACGCTGCCGACATCGCGCTCCCGACCACGAACGGCCCGTGCCAGTGCCTGTCGCAGTCCATTTCCGTAGATCTGGCGCCGGAATAGAAGCGGGTCGCGGTCTGACTAGATCTTCAGCGCTTCCACGCCCGGCAGTTCCTTGCCTTCCATCCACTCCAGGAAGGCGCCGCCTGCCGTCGAGATGAAGGTGAGGTCGTCCGCGACGCCCGCGTGATGCATGGCGGATACTGTGTCGCCGCCGCCGGCCACCGCCACGAGTTCACCCGCCTTTGCAAGGCGCGCCGCCTCTTTCGCGGCTTCCACCGTGCCCCTGTCAAAGGGCGGGATCTCGAACACGCCCAGCGGGCCATTCCAGATCAGCGTCTTGGAGTTCGCCATCGCGCGCTTCAGGCGGGCAACGGTTTCCGGACCCGCATCGAGAATGCGCTCATGTTCGTCTACCGAACCCAGCCCACGCACGCGCGTGGGCACGCCCCTGGCCATCTGCTCGGCCACAACAATGTCGATCGGCAGGAAAAGCTTGCAGTTATTCTGCCCAGCCAGGCGGATGATCTCGCGCGCGGTCTCGGCAAGATCCTTCTCGCAGTACGACGCGCCGACGTCATGGCCCTGGGCATATAGGAAAGTGTTCGCCATGCCGCCGCCGATGGCCAGCTTGTCGAGCTTGGTGACGAGGTTTTTCAGCAGGTCGAGCTTGGTCGAGACTTTCGATCCGCCGACAATGCCCAGCACGGGCCGTTGCGGATTGCCCAGCGCCGCATCCAGCGCGTTGAGCTCGCGCTCCATCGACAGGCCGGGATAGGCCGGGAGGAGTTTCGCGACGCCCTCGGTCGAGGCATGTGCGCGGTGCGCAGCCGAGAACGCGTCGTTGACATAGATATCGCCGAGCTTGGCGAGTTCGGCGGCAAACGCCGGATCGTTCTTTTCCTCGCCCGCGTGATAGCGGAGGTTTTCCAGCAGCGCGACATCGCCCGGCTTCATCGCATCGATCACGGCCTTCGCAGTCTCCCCGATGCAGTCATCGCTCCATTTCACCGGCTTGCGGAGCAGGGCGGACAGCGGATCGAGAACCGGCTTCAGGCTCATCTCCGGCACGCGCTTGCCCTTGGGCCGATCGAAATGCGCCAGCAGGACGACCTTGGCGCCGGCTTTCGAGAGAAGTTCGATGGTGGGCAGCGCCGAGCGCAGGCGCGTGTCGTCGGTGATCTGGCCGTCATCCATCGGCACGTTGAAATCGACGCGCACAAGCGCCGTCTTGCCGTTGAGGTCTGCGCCCTGAAGCGTTCGGAAAGTCATTGCGTGTCTGGTCCCAAAAAGCCCGAGGGCTAAACCCGAAAGAATAGCGGCGGATAATCCGTGACGAGGCCATGCCCGTCAAAGTCGATGTCTGCGGCGAAATCGCCATCCACCGCCTCGAAACGAAACCTGTTTCCGCCGAGGGACAAATAGCGCTGCCTGTCGGGATAAACCTGCAAGTCGGGCGCCTTCACATAGGCCATGGTAAATTCGCGGGCCTGTCCTTTTTTCCACGGCATGCGCAGCACGGGCAGGGTGTTGGTGAGCGGCGTCGGCCAGATGTCGATGTCGATGCAGCCCTCAAGATGCGGCGCGGGCCTGCCGTCCATCGTCCAGTTGCCGGCGCCATCATGATCAAGCGCCAGCTCCTGTCCGTTCGTGCAGCTCAGCCGCGCCATTCGCAGCGTCCAGTCAGGGCTCATCGCAAGCGTGATGGTTAGTCCATATTGCATACCGTCTTCTTGCGCATGCACGACGCCCTGCGCGACAAAGCCGTAACTCACGCGGCGCACGCGAAACACCTGCGCGCCGCCGCCATCCGCCATGCGCCAGCTGGCGTCACGCGCTTCACCTTCGGGGATAGGGCGGAAGTCAGGCACGGCTAGCCTCAGCTGATCGGATCGCCCCAAGGCAGCGGGAGGTCGCGGACGTGCTTCAGAAGCTCGAAGCCGATCCGCCGGGGCTCGTCCTTCATCTTGGGCACCGCCACCAGCAGCACGCTTACCTGCGAATAGTGCTGCAGCAGTTCGAACTTCTTTCCGTCCGGCAACTGGCCCATGAACACGATCATGTCGGGGCCCCAGCTGGCCACATTGGTGATGTGCAGCGGCTCGTTGCTCGGCCCGCCCACGAAGCGCCCGCCCAGCTCGTGGTCCTTGCTCAGGTTCTTCTCGAACTCGAGGATCTGGTGAACCAGCCGCTGGTGCATCCAGCTCGCGGGATCCGGCGGCTGGCGGGCAGGGGCCTGCGCCTCGTCCTTGTCGTCGCCCATCTCAACGACGCCTTCCTTGACCTTGTAGGGCGGCGATGCCGTGGCGTGGATAACGACGTCGTCCTCTGCGGGCGTTTCGGGGTTGGTTGCGGTTTTGGCCTTGGATTCATTCATGGTCCGACCTTGGGTCATCGATCAGCGCCCCGTCAACCGCCGCGGCTGCGCCAAAACGAAAGCGCCCCCGGCGCGAGGCCGGAGGCGCTTTGTGTAATCGCGGTTTCCGCCGACTAGATCAGCTTCGCCCAGGCGACAGCCGTGTCGCTCATGCGCGTCGAGAAGCCCCACTCGTTGTCATACCAAGAGAGAACCGACACGAACGTGCCGTCCATCACCTTGGTCTGGTCGGTGTGGAAGATCGACGAGTGCGGGTTGTGGTTGAAGTCGGACGAGACGAGCTTCTCATCGGTGAAGCCGAGAATGCCCTTCAGCCTGCCGTTGGCGGCCGTGCGGATCAGGTCGTTGATCTCCTTCGGCGTCGTCGCGCGCTTGGCGATGAACTTGAAGTCCACCAGCGAGACGTTTGGCGTCGGCACGCGCACCGAGATGCCGTCCAGCTTGCCGTTGAGGTCCGGCATCACGAGACCAACGGCCTTCGCCGCACCGGTGGAGGTCGGGATCATCGACAGCGCAGCCGCGCGGCCGCGATAGAGATCCTTGTGCATCGTATCCAGCGTCGGCTGGTCGCCGGTGTAGGAGTGGATGGTCGTCATCATGCCCTTCTCGATGCCGATCGCTTCGTGAAGGACGCTCACCACCGGCACGAGGCAGTTGGTGGTGCACGAGGCGTTCGAGACGATCATGTGCTCTTTCGTGAGCTTCTGATGGTTCACGCCATAGACAACCGTGAGGTCCGAATTCTCGCCCGGGGCCGAGATCAGCACGCGCTTGGCGCCGGCCTGAAGATGGAGGGCGGCTTTGTCTTTCGCCGTGAAGATGCCGGTGCACTCGAACGCGATGTCGACGTTCATGTCCTTGTGCGGCAGCTGGGACGGGTCCTTGATCGCGGTGACCTTGAACTTCTGATTGCCGACCGAAACCGTATCGCCCTCGACGGTCACGTCCATGTTCAGCGGGCCATGCACCGAGTCGTACTTGAGCAGGTGGACGTTGGTCTCCACCGGGCCGAGATCGTTCACGGCGACGACTTCGATGTCGGTGCGCTTGTGTTCCAGAATGGAACGGAGAACCAGACGACCGATCCGGCCAAAACCGTTGAGCGCGACACGCACAGCCATAGTGAAACCCTCAAGTGTTCAATGCGGCCTTTCGGGTGCAAGAACGATGCACGCCGGGGCCGCTCAATCAGCGCCGGTATGGTGGCCTAATAGCTGATTTTTGGTGTGAGGCGAGGGGCTGAAGCGGTAAAATCTGGCAATCTCGGACCGCCGGGCTCCCGCCCGGCATACGCGCGGCAGCGCGTCCGTTGGATAGTGGTGGTTTTTGGAGGGATTGCCGGGCAGGAGCCCGGCGGTCCCGGCCGTTACATCAGGTCTTTGGCCGCCTTCACCACAGCCTCGGCGGTAATCCCGAAATGCTTGAACAGCGTCTTGGCCGGGGCCGAGGCGCCAAAGCCCGTCATGCCGACAAAGCCGCCTTCCGGGCCGATCCAGCGGTCCCAGCCATCGCGCACGCCGGCTTCCACCGCCACCTTGGGCAGTTTCCCGCCCAGTGTTTCCGCGCGGTACTTCGCCGGCTGCGCCGCGAACAGCTCGAAGCACGGCAGGGAGACGACGCGCGCGCCGATGCCGTCGGCCTCCAGCGTCTTCTGCGCGGCCAAAGCGAGTTCGACCTCCGAGCCCGTTGCGATCAGCACGACTTTCTCGGGCTTCGTCGCGGGCGAGAGCACATAGCCGCCCTTGGCCGTGAGGTTCTCGTCGGTGTGCGTCTTGCGCGCCGGCGCCACGTTCTGCCGCGTCGCCGCGATCAGTGACGGGCCCGTCGTGGTGTTGAGCATGATCTCCCACGCCTCCGCCGCTTCAACGCCATCCGCCGGGCGGAACACGTTGAGGTTCGGGATCATGCGCAGCGAGGCGACATGCTCCACCGGCTGGTGCGTTGGACCATCTTCGCCAACGCCGATGGAGTCGTGAGTCATCACATGGATCACGCGCTGGCCCATCAACGCGCCAAGCCGGATCGCAGGCCGCGAGTAATCCGAAAACACCAGGAACGTGCCCGAATACGGGATCACGCCGCCATGCAGCGCCATGCCGTTCATTGCGGCGGCCATCGCGTGCTCGCGAATGCCCCAGTGCACGAACCGCCCGCCGTAATTCTCTGGCGTGAAGGGCGCCTTGGCCGATGCCGTGCGCGTGTTGTTGGAGCCGGTGAGATCGGCCGAGCCGCCCACCATTTCCGGAACCATCTGCGTCAGGATTTCCAGCGCCGCGCCAGACCATTTGCGCGTCGCGTCAGACTTCTGGCCTTCAACGACGGCCTTCTTGTGCGCGTTGATCGCAGCGCCCACGCCGTCAGGCAGCTTGCCAGACAGCGTCGCTTCTAGCTCGGCGCGCTTGGGCGATGCCGCCAGGCGCTTCTCCCACGCCTCGCGATGGCGCACGCCCTGCTTGCCGATCTTGCGCCACTCGGCAACGATCTCGTCCGGAATCACGAACGGCTCATGCGCCCAACTCAGAGACGTGCGGATGCCCGCAATCTCTTCGGCGCCATAAGGTCCGCCATGCGCCGGTCCCGTACCCGCCAGTTTTGGCGCGCCAAAGCCGATGATGGTCTTGCACGCGATCAGGCTCGGACGGTCCGCCGTCTGCGCCGCCAGCAACGCGCCGCGCACCGCATCCATGTTGTGGCCGTCCACGCGCGCGACATTCCAGCCAGACGCCTTGAAGCGCTTCACCTGGTCCGTGTCGTCCGACAGCGAGGTCGATCCATCGATGGTGACGGCGTTGTCGTCGAACAGCACGATCAGGTTCTTGAGGCGCAGGTGCCCCGCCAGCGTGATGGCCTCCTGACTGATGCCTTCCATCAGGCAGCCATCGCCAGCGATCACATAGGTCTTGTGATTGACCAGATCGTCGCCGAAGCGCGCATTGAGATGCCGTTCGGCCATCGCCATGCCCACCGCATTGGCAAGGCCCTGGCCCAACGGGCCGGTGGTGGTCTCGACGCCGCGCGTATGGCCGAACTCGGGGTGGCCCGGCGTCTTCGAATCCAGCTGACGGAAATTCCGGATCTCATCCAGCGTCACATCCGGATTGCCGGTGAGATACATCAGCGAATAGAGCAGCATCGATCCGTGCCCCGCCGACAGCACGAGGCGGTCGCGGTCGGGCCATTCCGGGTTGGCCGCGTCGAACTTCAGGAATTCCTGACAGAGCAGGGTCGCCACATCGGCGAAGCCCAGCGGCAGGCCGCAATGCCCGCTCTGGGCCTTTTCCACTGCATCCATGCTGAGTGCGCGGATCGCGTTCGCGAGCGGCAGGTTCGTGGCCATGGCGGTCTCTCCCGGCGGATTGCCCGCTGGTTAAAGGCAATGCGGCCCGCATCAAAGGGGATTCACTGCCGCATGCCGCCATTGCGCGGGTTGCTCACAGGCATCACATTGCGGCACAGGATCGTGGGATGACTGAAGAACCTGAAAACAAGGCACTGCCCGAAAACGGGCCAGCGATGGACGACGCCCTCCAGCAGCTGGAAGCGGCGATCGACCGGCTGGAGGGTCGGCTCGACGGCATGTTCGAGAAGCTGGAGCGCCAGCGCGCCCAGACGCGCGAGGCCGACGCCCTGCGCCTCGATCGTGCTCGCCTGGCAAGCGATCTGGACGCCGCAAAAGCCCGGGAACGGGAACTTCAAAAGCTGGCGGATGAGGCCTCCGAGGCCCTCGGCGCTGCGATTTCAGAGGTCCGCGAGGCGCTCGGGAAGGTCTAGCGACCAGGGATCGAGGTCGCTCTGGCGGAATGCCGTATCGGCGCGCTAGATTAGGGATAACGAAAAGCGAAGAAGGCGGTCTGCGTCGTGGCCAAGGCTGAAATCACCGTCGGTGGAAAGCGCTATGTGCTCAGCTGCGCCCCCGGTCAGGAGGCGCGCCTGGAAGAACTCGGCGCACGTTTCGACCAGCGCGTGATGGAGCTTACCGAGGCGCTGGGAGATCTGGGCGCCGAACGCCTCTTCCTCGCCGCCGGCATCTCCATCCTCGATGAACTCGACGCCCAGGCGGCGGGCACCGGCACCAAGGCGCTGGATGATCGCATCCGCAGCCTCGAAAATCGCGCCGCCACCCTCCTGTCAGACGCCGCCGCGCGCATCGAGATGCTCTCCCGGCGCGTTGACGAAGCGAGCTGACGGACCGCCGGGCTCCTGCCCGGCACTCGCTGCATAGCAGCGACAATCCCTCATAATTTACGAGCATGCGCCTTCGGCGCATCTGCCGGGCAGGAGCCCGGCGGTCCTGGCGCTTAGGTTTTTGGTCGAAGCCGGGTCACGTGGCCCATCTTGCGGCCGCTCGCAGCGTGGCGCTTGCCGTAGAGGTGCAGCTTGGCCCCCTCGCGCAGATGCTGCTCCCAGTCCGCCGCATCCTCGCCAAGCAGGTTGATCATTTCGCCATCGCTATGCCGTGACGGATCGCCCAGCGGCCATCCCGCCACCGCGCGGATGTGCTGTTCGAACTGCCCGGTGATGCAGGCATCCTGCGTCCAGTGGCCGGAGTTATGAACCCGCGGCGCAAACTCGTTCGCCAGCAGCTTGCCGTCCTTCGTGAGAAACAGCTCCAGCGCCAGCACGCCGACATAGTCCAGCGCATCGGCCAGCGTCTTTGCGAGCTTCACGGCCTCATCAAGCACCGCTTTCGGTTCGGAGGAGGGGAAGGTCGAGCAACGCAGGATGCCGCCCGAGTGATCGTTTTCCGGCGGATCAAACGCCACGAACTCGCCCGTTGCAGAACGGGCGGCGACCACCGAAATCTCGCGATCATGCTCGATCCAGGCTTCGACCAGCGACGGTCCGCCGCCAACATCGGCCCACGCATTCGCCGGCGCTTTTCCCTTGAGGCGCACCTGACCCTTGCCGTCATAGCCCGAGAAACGCGACTTCAGCACGCCATTGCCGCCGAGCGAATCCAGCGCCTTCTGGATATCGCCCGGCCCATCAACTTTCGCGAACGGCGCTGGTTCAATCCCGATCTCGCGCAGGAAGGTCTTCTCCGCGAGGCGATCCTGCGTGCGCGACAGCGTGCGGCCATTGGGTCGCATCGGCTTGCCCTCGGCCTCGATAAGGTCGGCGGCGGCAACGGGCACGTTCTCGAATTCCAGCGTCGCCGCCACAATGCTCGCGGCAAACTCCTTCAGCGCTGCGGTGTCGTTCCAGTCGGCCACCCATGTGCGCTTCGCGACGCGCGCCGCCGGGCTGTCTTCCTCCGGCGTGAAGATGTGAACGTCGAGGCCAAGGTCAGCCGCCGCAATCGCCAGCATACGACCCAGCTGGCCGCCGCCCAGAATGCCGATGGCGTCGCCCGGCAGGGCGATCGGGCCCAATGTCATTTCCCGTCTTCCACCGTCTCGGCGACCGAATCCGTCTGTGCCTTGCGCCAAGCGTCGAGCCGCTTGAGCAGCGCCTCATCGCCCCCGGCAAGTATCGAGGCGGCAAGGATGCCGGCGTTTGCCGCGCCTGCCTCGCCGATCGCCAGCGTACCCACCGGCACGCCCTTGGGCATCTGCACGATGGAGAGCAGGCTATCGAGGCCGTTCAGCGTCGAGGATTTCACCGGCACGCCCAGCACGGGCAGGGAGGTCATCGAGGCGACCATGCCCGGCAGGTGAGCGGCGCCCCCGGCCCCGGCGATGATCACCTTGATCCCCCGGCCACGCGCGGATTTCGAGTATTCGACCAGCCGGTCGGGAGTCCGGTGGGCCGAAACCACCTTGCTCTCAAACGGAACGCCGAGTTCCGTGAGTATGTCCGCAGCCTTTTGCAGGGTCGGCCAGTCGGACCGGCTACCCATCACAATGCCCACCAGAGGGGCTTTTACTGCCGCGTTCATGAGGCTCTCCGGCCCGCGAAAGGGGCCTTCTACAGGCATACTCCCACAATTCGCAACGCCCCGCCGGAACTCGGTTAATCAGCTGCTAACGGGCTTGCTGTGGAATACGGGCAGGAGCCCCGCGTCCCGCATGAAGTTCTTCTCCATCTTCACCCCGCGAAACCGCCTGGCAGACGTCGCCCCGCCCGAGAAGCCGGTCGACCTTGCCCTGCGCGTCGCCCAGATTTTCGGCGTGCCGGAAAGCCATCTGACGCCCCAGGTGCGTTCGGCCTTCAACGTGATGATCGGCGAGATCGATTCCCTGCGCCTCGATGTCGAGGAACTCAAACTCTCGCTCGCTGAAGCCGAGGCTTCCGCCGACCACGATCCGCTGGCGCCCGTCTACAACCGCCGCGCCTTCGTGCGCGAAGCCTCGCGCGTGATCTCGATGGTGAAGCGCCACGAGATCGAGGCGAGCCTCGTCTATTTCGACCTCAACAACTTCAAGGCGATCAACGACGCCCACGGCCATCCGGCGGGCGACGCCGTGATCCGTGCCATCGGCGAAGTGCTCGTGCGCCAGACGCGCGAGACCGATGTCGTTGGCCGCATCGGCGGGGATGAGTTCGCCGTCCTGCTAACCCACATCGGCCCGGAAGCCGCCGCCGCAAAAGCTGAGACGCTGGTCGCAGCCCTTGCGACAGAAAAAGTGCTGCACGAGGGCGTGCCGCACTACGTGTCGGCCGCCTATGGCATCGCGCACGTCGATCTCGATGACACGGCGGAAGGCGCGCTCGCCCGCGCCGACGAGGCGATGTACGCCGACAAGGCGCTCTACCGCCGTGCAGCGCAGGCTTGAATTCTACTGACTGCGGGGCCGTCCGTAGCCGCCGTAAC
>Ga0105048_10004804_pt1 | contig 21942 bp, 18 predicted proteins | sample MAT05_FD_78382 | JGI IMG/M metagenome (GOLD analysis project Ga0105048, IMG submission 78382) | Freshwater microbial communities from Lake Fryxell liftoff mats and glacier meltwater in Antarctica - MAT-05 | ecosystem: Environmental > Aquatic > Freshwater > Ice > Liftoff microbial mat | place...
GGGAGAAGTGCGTCTGATCGAGAGGCAGTTCGGTATCTGTACCGGCTGAGCCCCACCATCAGCCGGACAAACTCGTCCTCAACCAAGTTTTTGCAACAGAGCCATCGGCCGCTTCGGCTAAGGCCAAACGGGCGCTCAAATGTCCACGGTGAAGCGAAGCTGGAAAAGCCGACCGGCGAAAATTTCGTAGGCACCGGCCCCGCTGAGATCGAAGCCCTCTTGATCGAAGATGTTGGACACGGACGCGCGCAAGGAACCGCGGGCGGTCCCGACGTTCACGGGAATACGACCTCCCAAATCGACTAGCGTTTGGTCCGGGATGAAGACCCGGTTGTTGGTGGTGGCGGTCACCGCGCTACGATGGGTGACGCGTACGTCCAGCGACAGGCCAGGGTTCGCGGTTGGTCGCCAATCAACATTAGCGGTCAGGTTGTGGGCGGCAAACCCTACCGGACGGTTCCCGACCCGGCCGAGTTCGACGGCTTCCCCTGTTACGCGAGGCCGCAGCAGCACACCGCCTGCCACCACGTCGAGACGTGGCGTCAGCGCGCCGCTCAGGGACAGCTCGACGCCTTGGTTACGGATGCTGCCCAAAGCCGTGAAGCGGTTGGTGCCGTCAATGTTAAAGTACGGCTTTCTAAGATCGAACCCGCCCGCGATGAGCTTCAGGCCGGGCGTGATCGCCCAGCGGACACCCCCGTCGATCTGGCGGGTGCGGATCGCTGGAACCGGCTCGCCGCGGTTGATCGCGTTCGAAGGCGCGGTGCCACTTTCCTCAAGCCCTTCAGTGTAGCTCCCGTACGCGACCAGACCGCTGGTGAACTGAACAGCGGCGGTCGCGTAGAACAGCCAGGGCTTGGAGCGGGTGCGTTGGCTTCCGGTATCGGGCCGGTCGACCTGCTTGCGATAATTGGTCTTCTGGACGCCTGCCGAGAACTCGCCGACACCGCGCCAGCGCAACTCATACGCAAGGCCGCCGGTCCATTGCTTAATACGGTCGCGGGACTGCTCGCGAAAGGCGAGCGCTGGCTCGGGGATGAACACACGTTCGCCGAGTTGGCGAGGTCCCAGGTCGACAACCGCCGATCCATCGTAGCGTTGCGCTCTATCGCGTGCGCGCGCCGACAAATGAATGCGATGGAGGCGGCTACCTTCAACGAAGCCTTGGCTAAGCCGTATCTCGCCGCTGTCCGATACGTAGCGCGAGGGAGGATCGATGAGGACCAGCTGATTGAACCGGCCATCCGGTTGCAGGTCGAGCGCGAGATTGACCGCGCTGCGATCGTCCGAGAAGAAGGAGTGAAACGCACCCGCGACCAGTTCGGTTTGCGGGCCGAGCCGCACTTGTGCGGTGCTGCCGTACAAGCCGGCGGTCCCCGTGTAGGCTGCCCAAGCTGGCCCGTTGAATTGGCGACGCGGTATGCGAGGTGGCAGGGTGTCGCCGGCAGGCACATATATTTGGCCAGCCTCGTCGCCACGGACGAAAGATCGTGACCAGAAAGGTGTGACCGTGATGTTCGGGCTGGGCGTCCAGCGCAGCACGACACCCTGATTGTCTGAATAGGCATCGGTGCCGTTGAAGAACTCGCTATGGGCGACGAACGCGCCTAGGCCGAGGCTCAGCTTGTCCTTGACGAGAGGTAGGACCGCATCGACCTCCGCTGAAGCGCTACCCAGATGATCGACGTTGATGAGCCCCGAAGCACCCGCATCGTTGCCGGGCTTGCGCAGGGCGTAATCCACCACGCCGGTCGGGGCCGGAAAGACGAACCCTTGTACGGCAAGGCCGACTCGGATCGTCGTGGACTGGCGAACACGCGTGATCGGCCGCAAATACTGATCGAAATAGACGCCATCAATCCGCGCGTTGCCGGCTGCGATCGGCGAGAAACCTCGGATATCTCCGCTGCTATACAGCCCCAACTCCTCGCGTCCGATGCTGACGCCAAAGGCATCTTCGGCTTGCGTAACCGCGTTCTCGGCGGCGCGTTTACCCGGAAACGAAAGCGAAGGCGCTACGGGAGCGGGTGTCGGCGCGATCGGCGACGTTTGTCCATACGCCGATGCCGGTGCCGCCAGGAGCAGCATCAAAAAACACGGTCTCACTTCAGCGGCCCAGTTGTATTTCATGTAACAATATCTCATACCGCAGCCAAGGTATTTTTCAACAGGGGGTCGTAGTGCGCGCGTTACTTTTGGCATCAGCGGGTGTTTTGGCGATTTTGGGCGCGGGGACCGCAAAAGCACAGAGTGTGGACACAGAAACCGGTGACGTGGCGTCTGCTAACCCTAATGAGCGCGTCAGCGAAATTATCGTCACTGGCGACGCATTTTCCGAGACCGACGGCCTTCTTGCCCGGCAGTCCTCGACCGGCAGCCGCTTTCCCGTCGATGTCGAAAAGCTGCCGAACACGATCCGCATTCTGCCTCAAGAACTGTTCACGGATACGCGCGCGACATTGCCGCAGGAGGTGACCAAATATGTTTCCGGCGTTCAGACATTGCCAGGTTTTGGCGACTATGCGGGATTCCTGATTCGTGGTTTTTTCGCCAATTACGAAATCCTGCGGAACGGTGTGCGCGGTGATAATCCGGCTGATCTTAGCGGCATCGAGCGCATCGAGGTTTTGAAGGGTCCGATTAGCAGTCTCTACGGCGGCACTGGTGCCTTTGCTGGCAATGTGAACGTCATTACAAAGCGGCCGTTGGAGCGGTTTCGCGGCGATGTTGTCCTGTTCGGGGGATCAGACGACTTCTATCGGATTCAAGGCGACGTCGGTGGCCCTTTGAATGCAGATGCCACCTTGCGGTTCAGGCTAACGGGAGCCGCAGAGCGTGCCGATAGTTTCCGCGAATTCGTAAGCTCGGAAAAGTATATCGGGTCGGGTTCAATCGAATACGTCCCGAGTGATCAAGTTTCAGTCCGGCTGGACGCCAGTTACTTGCGCCGAATCTATAGCTTTGACGAAGGCCTTCCGTTACTCGACGGCACCCTTGCATCCGGTCTGACCACCTTTGAGCTGCCATTAAGCCGCACCTTCATCGACCGTGACGCGACGCGCGCCCGAGAAACCTATTGGACCGTCGGCGGAGAAGCCAATTTGGGTCTGGTGGATGGGCTGACGCTGCGCATCGCAGGCCTCTACACCGGTTACGCGATAGATATGGGTTCATCGCGCGTGAGCGCCAACGTGCAGCCCGACGGCCGCACCTTCGACAGGACCACCTTTGAGGGGCCGCAATCGTCGTGGCGTTACACCGTGCAGTCCGACCTTATTTATCGCACGAACGCTATTGGCAAAGAGACGGTTTTTCTCGTTGGATATGAACGGTTTGAGAACAGCTATACGTATGATTCCTCATCGCGAATACTGGGACCACTTGACGTCGTTACTGGAGTACGCGCGCCCGCGCCACCGGGAGGGCTTACACCAGCTTTTGCTGGATTTTCAAACTACGTGGGTGATGCCATATATGGGCAAGTCTTTACCCAGTTAACGGATAAACTGTCAGTCCTTGGCGGTCTGCGCCAGGACTGGCAGACGAATGATGGCCAGTTTAACGGTCAAGGTGTACCGATTTCAGGGTCTAAATTGTCACCTCGATTCGGAGTTACGTATTTTCTTACAGAGGACACCATTGCGTTCGGTAACTGGGGCACGAGTTTTGCGCCAAATTTTGCTTTTGACATCGATGGCGACGTGTTCGAATCTGATCAGATTCGACAGATCGAAGTCGGTGTTCGACAAAAGCTGTTCGGTAACCGCGCGCTGCTAACTGTTGCGGGATTTGACATCAGACGGTCAAACGTTGTCATTCCAGATATCAACAGCTTTGGTCAGTCGATCGCAGCCGGACGTCAGAGCAGCCGAGGCGCAGAAGTCGACCTCACCGGGCGGCTGGCCCCTGGATTGGAAGCGATTGCAACTTACGCCTATATCCGTACTCGCGCGGATGAGCCGACCGATCCCAACTTTGGCCAGCAGCTTGCGGCAGTGCCTGAACACAGCGCTTCAATTTTCCTTCGATACGCTTTTGAGAATGGGCCAGCCAAGGGGCTGAGCATGAACGGCGGTTTTACCTGGAACAGCCAAATTCAGGCGAGCTTGCCCAACTCGATCGTGCTCCCGGCGAACGCACGGCTAGATCTCGGTATCGCCTATACGCTCGCAGATCGGTGGCGGGCAGGTGTCAACATCAACAATGCCACCAACAGTCGGAGCTATGTAACAAACTTATTTGCACTCTATCCACAAGCGCCACGACAGTTCGTGGTCACGCTAAGCCGCAGTTTCGGAGAGAAGCGATGAGCGCAGATGCACTGGCACTTGAGAATATCGTCAAGACTTATGGTAATCATCGGGTCGTCAACGACGTGACCTTTCGCGTTGCGAAAGGTGCGATCGTCGCGTTGCTGGGTCCAAACGGGGCGGGCAAGAGCACAACGATGAAGATGTGCGGCGGGTTCATTGCGGCCGATGAGGGAACGATCAGCGTCGCCGGCGTTGATATCACCGCCGATCCCAGGGCAGCGCAGCGGGTGACGACCTATCTACCGGAGAATGTCGCGCTCTATGAGGAGTTGACCGGCCGCGAGAACCTTTCACACCTCCTGGAGATTGGTTCGGGCGTACGACTGTCGACCGGCGAGTTGGATGCGGCACTCGGTAGCGCAGGGCTTGCCGCCGAAGCGTTCGGCCGCCGTGCCGGCACCTACTCCAAGGGTATGCGGCAGAAGGTCGGACTGGCGCTCGCGCTAAGTCGCAAGTCGGCGCTGCTTCTGCTTGACGAACCAACGAGCGGCCTCGACCCGCATTCGGCCGCGGAGTTCAATGACGCGCTCCGCCGGACCGCCGAGGCCGGTGTCGGTGTACTGATGGCGACGCACGACATCTGGCGCGCGCGCGATGTTGCGACCGAGGTCATCGTGATGACGCGCGGACGCATCGCGCTCACCCTCGACCCGGCCAACTTGTCCGCTGAGGAGATCGAGCGTCGTTTCTTCCTCGAAGCGGTCGCGTGATCGCTATTGGAGTAGCGGACGCCGTTTGAGCGCCGCGACTCCCAATCCAAGGGCAAAAAGGAGTGTCACGCCTACGCCGACGATCGGCGTCGCGCCTCCAGCCGGTTCCGTCCAGACAAAGCGTGGAGCCTCCTCGAAAGCAGCGCGATCAAATCGCCGACAGGCAAACATCGCCACGGTCACGCGGTCACGCCAGCGCGCATGATAGGCGATGACGCTCAGCTCGAACGCGCGCTGACGGGCGGGGTCGCTCCCGGCGACCTGTTCCATCGCGCGCCGGAAGGCAAGCGCCGGCGATAGCCAACCCCAGCGATCCAGGCGCTGATCGAACAGCAGTTCGCGCTCGGCACCATCCCGCATCGACCGGGCATAACTCTCATCGACCAGACGCCGCTGGACATATTCGCCGATCACGCCCTCACGATAGGCGCAGGCGGGGGCCGTCGCGAAGTCGATCCGCCAGTAATCGCGGGCCACGCGCGCCGTCGCGGCTTCGATCCCGCTTGGCCCTCCGGTCTCGCGCAGGATGCGGCGCACATCGGCGTCGGCCAGCACACGCGGTTCAAATAGTCCGCTGGGTCGCAACGCGCGTTCGGTCAAACCGGGAGACAAAAGGAGTAGCGCCACCCAAAGCGCAACCGATACCGCAGCAGTACCGACCACACTCAAGCCCGACGCCGCCACGGCAAGTAGAAGCGCGATCCAAAACAGCAGATAGGCGATCGTGCTACCCAACCACCAAAGGCCCGCCGTCGATCCCAGGGCGTCGACCAGCGCGAGGCCAACGAACGACGCACCTAGCGCCACCATCATCACCAAGCCGCCACGCACCACACCGCGCGCGAGCAGAAGTCGGTGACGATCAACACCAAGCCCGGATAGAAGGGGCGTGATGCCCCCTTCCCGTTCGCGTGCGGTCGCGTCGAACAAGAGAGCAGCGAGTGCCAGTGGGCAGAGGTACATGATGAAGGCGAGCAGATCGAAGCGTCCCGCCGCGAGCGCGCCGGGGTTCACCCGTTCTGCCGGCTCGCCGATCTTGAGCAGCGTGTAGAGCGGCACCGATTGAATGCGGTGATGCGTCGCGCGGAGCTCGGAACTGCCCGTCGCCAAGCCCAGCAGCGGCCCGGCCGGAAGCTCCGCAAGCTGGGTATGATAGAAACCCGCCACATATGGGTCGCGCGGGTCAGGAATAAACTCGCCGTTACCATCGAATTTGTCGACGTCCGTCGGCTGCTTCGTGCCGTTCGCCATGCCTGTATAAATGTCGCGGAGTTCGGTCTCGCTCTTTGCGATCTCGGATCGGTCGGAGTCGGCCGCACGTACGAATCGCTCGCGCCAGTCGAGGCCGCTTACCAAGGCAAGCGCTGCGGCTCCCGAGAGCAGAAAAACGAGCAGCCACGCAGCGCGTGAGAGCAACAGGAGCCGAAGATCGAGCCGGATCAGCGCACCGATCATACCCGCGCGCTCCGATCGAAGCGTCGGGCGGCGAACGCCAACGCTAGGCCGGCGAGACCGAACCAGCCAAGCAGCACGAGCGCGGACGGCCAGATACCCGCGGCATCGTCGGCCAATGTCGGCGTGGGTGGCTTGAACGCCGCGAAGCTTGCGAAGTAGCCATCTTCCGGCGTCCACTCCCAGTCACCCGTTTTCGAGTTTTCAGCCATGTGGCGGTTGAGACGTCCGACAAGGGTTCGACGGAACGTCTCCGCATCGACATCGAAGCGGCGCTGCGTCTCGGCATCCGCGCCGGAGAGACGTGTTGATAGATCGAGCATGGCGGGCGTAGGCCCGAACGCCCAGGCGATTCGACGGATCGCATCCTGTCGCTCTCGCACGGCGTTGGCTTCGGCCAGACGGCGATCATAGACGCCGCCCCGATATTCTTCATCCGCTTGCATCAGCAGCGCATCGAAATTGACCGGCAGATCCTCCTTTCGCGTAACCCCGTATCGAGCAAGTGCCTGTTGTTCGACCACCTTGTTGGCACCGCTTTCACCATGACCGTCGGGACCGATCTTGAAATCGGCCTGGACCTTCTCTGCAACCGCCCGATCGGTGAGAGGCGCTAAGCGCTCGGCTGAGATATCGACGACGCGGGGCAGGATCATGACGCCTAGCGCCCAAGTAAATGCCACGGCCGCGAGCCCGAAGCGGGCCGCGCCGAGCCACAGTCCAGCCGCCACGCCAAGGCTCGCAAGGATTAGCAGGTGGACAAGTGATCCGGCCGCCAACGCCGCGAAACGCGCGCCCGCGTCGCCACCGCCCACCGTCACCGCCGCGATTACCAGGGCTGGCGTTGCCGCCAGCGTGACCAGCAGCGCCGTGACGATCGTCTTGGAGGCGACCAGCTTTGCCCCTCGTACGCCTGTTCCACGTAACAGCGGCGACATGCCACGCCGCTGCTCACGCGCGCCGACCAGAAATCCAATGACCAGTGCCAGGAAACCGCCAGCAATCTGAAGCATCGGCGAAAAGCGCGTACCGCCATAACGGCTATCGGCATCACGCACCGAAGCCGGAGAGAGGATGGGCGCGTTGCGTTTGTGCGCTTCGAGAAAGGTGACCGCCCCAAGATACGGCAACACGCCCGGCTCGATCGCCTGAAGCGGCGCACGAGGCCGGTACACCAAAATGCCGTAATGCGCAGCGGAGTGCGGATTTTTAGGCGGCTGAGCGTTCCATTCGGCCTGGACCTTCTTCGCCGCCGAGCGGAGGGCAGTCGTTTCCGCTTGATCGGCGCGAAGCCCGGACACCAACGATAAAAGCAGAATGGCGGCCAGCAGGCACGCGGTCGCGATTGTTCCCCGATCGCGCATGATGAGTTTACGTTCCAGCCGAACCGATGCTCGCATATCGTCCTATCCCAATCAGACCGCCAAGCGTGGTCACGTCCACCATGACCCACCCTTTCGATACACTATATCATCGCACTTGAAAGATGCCAGCAGCGGTGGCGGTAAAAGAATGGGCGCCCAGCTCGCCTCGAGCTGGCGGACCTTCTCGAATTCCATGTTGTTCAAATGGCAAAACCGTCGATTGCGGGAGGGCAGCTCCGATCTTGAATAGAGACGCCGAAATCGACCGATCAGCTTCCAAAAACTACATATACTGTTTGTTCCTCTGAAATCAGAGCAGAATGTCATGAGTTTTGGGAGGCGTGATGCTGCTTGTCGTTGTTTATTTGACAATGGTTGCGTTGCCCTCTCCAGCCGGAACTGACATGCAGGACCTGGTCTCGGTCGAAGGGCACCGCTGGGCGATCGAGGAAAGCTTGGAGGCCACCAAGAGCGAGCTCGGTCTTGATCACAACGAAAGCGGCTCGTGGCACGGATGGCATCGCCACGTGTCGCTCGTCATGCTCGCGTTCGCAATGATGGCGGCGATCCGCCATCGTGCAAACCAAGCGCCGCCCCTAAAAAGAACGGAGTAGTACGCTTTTGGACTAGACGGGGTTATAGGGCTAAAGAGCGCTGCGCGGTCGCAATTCGCGATCCCATTTTGGTCGGCGTGTGAAACTCCGTACGCATCTGGTGAAGGCCGCAGGACAGCTATTGCGGGCTCAATCGGCTTAAGCAGTCAGCTTGCTTGAGGTCTGCGGTTGCCCGTTCCAGGGCAGCAGTTCGGTGAGGCGCTGCTGCGGGAGTTCTGCGATGCGGGCGAGGACGTCGGCGAGCCAGGCTTGCGGGTCGATGTTGTTGAGCTTGGCGGTGACGATCAGCGAGTACATGAACGCGGCGCGCTGGCCGCCGCGATCGGAGCCGGCGAACAGCCATGATTTTCTGCCGAGAGCAATGCCTCTCAGGGCCCGCTCTGCGGCATTGTTCGTCAGACAGATGCGGCCGTCGGCCAGGAACACCGCGAACGCCGGCCAGTCATTGAGCATGTAATTGATCGCCTTGGCGACGGGGGTGTGGCGCGACAGGGTCGCACGCTGCTCGCGTAACCACTGCTCGAGTTCAGCGACAAGCGGTGCGGCGAGTTCGTGACGCACGGCGAGCCGCTCTTCGGCAGTCTTGCCGCACAGCGCGCGCTCGATGTCGAAGATCCGGCCGATCCGCGTCACTGCTTCGAGCGCCAGCGGCGAGATTACGGGCGCGAGGTCGGGCTTGCGCTTCGCCTGGGTGGCGACGTCGGCAAGGATGAAGAACTTGCGCCGCGCATGCGCCCAGCAGAGCGCGCGGGTAACGGGGCCAGGGACGCGCCCCGGCTTGAACAGTTCGTTGTACCCGGCATAGGCGTCGGCCTGCAGGATGCCGCAAAAGCCGGCGAGTTCATCTCGCGGATGCTCGCCGCGCCGGTCGCGTGAGTAATGGAACAGCGCCGCCGGCGGCGCGGGGCCGCCGAACGGCCGGTCGTCGCGGACATAGGTCCAGATGCGGCCGATATCGGTTTTGACCTTGGCCAGCACGGGAACCGTGGTGTCGTCGCCGTGCAGCCGCTCGGCTGCAAGCACATGGACTTCGATCAACCGATGTAGTGGCATCAGCGCGGCGGTGCAGGCACCGACCTGGTCGGCAAGCGTCGACAGGCTGAGATCGACGCCTTCATGGGCATAGCGGTCGCGCTGGCGGTTGAGAGGCTGATGCTGCCCGAACTTCTCGAACAACAGCATCGCCAACAGCGAAGCTCCGAACATGCCGCTTGGGGTGACGTGGAATGGCGCCGGCGGTTGGCTGATGCCCTCGCAGGCGCGGCAGGCGAAGCGCTCGCGTACGGTCTGGATGACTTTCCACTGGCGCGGGATCACTTCCAGCGTCTCGGCAATATCCTCGCCCAGCTTCGACAGGCGGTCGGAGCCGCAACCAGCGCAGCAGGCCGGGCTCGGGATCACGACGTGTGTCCGCGGCAGGTGCGCGGGCAATGGCTGGCGCGACGGCCTGTTGCGGACGAACGCGGTGACGGTTGTGGTCTTGGCGGCAGCGATCGCGGCGGCGGCTTCGTCCTCGCTGGCCGTCATCTCGGCGGCTTCGAGCGCCAGCTCGAGCTGGTCGATCAGCCGCTGGCTGCGTTCCGAGCGCTGGCCAAAGCGGTCACGCTTGAGCAACTCGATCTGCAGCGCCTGAATGCTATGCGGGCCTCGAGATCGGCGTTGATCGCGCGGGCGTTGGCAGCATCGGCGCAGGCTACAGCGGCCTTTACCTCTGCCTGATCGGCACGCACCAGCGCGACTGCAAGCTCATGTCAGAGCGCGATAATATCGGCAGGAGACAGCGCTTTCATCGACGCTGACCGTAGCGAAAAGGCCCAGAATCATGAAGCCTTTTGGTGCACTTGCGATCAAAAAACACCTATCCCACAACGCCTGGCCGCCACGTCGCTTGCGGGTTGCGCCAGTCGATCCCCTCCGGCATGCACGCCATTTGCGACGCCGAAATCGCCACCACGCCGTCGGTTGCCGATGGCCATGTGAAGCGACCACGGTCGAGCCGCTTGGCATAGAGCGACGTGCCAAGGCCATCGTGCCAGAGGATCTTTACCAAGCTGCCGGCGCGGCCCCGGAAAACATAGAGATCGCCGGCGTTCGAGTCGCGCTTCAGACCCTGCTGCACCTGCAGTGCAAGGCCGTGCATGCCCTTGCGCATATCGGTATGCCCTGTCGCGATCCAGACCCGCACGCCGTTAGCAATCGGGATCACCGCAGCGCCTTCAGCACCGCCGATACCAGACCCGCCGGCGTCGACGCCGAAATGTGCACCCGGCCACCGCCCACCATCTCGATCACCACCGCCGCGCCGGACATCGCCGCCGCATCGCTGACATCCCGCAGCAACGCCTCGCCGAACTGCTACTTGGAACTGGAAAGCCGCAACCTCAATCACGCTAACCGCTCAAGCCGCTTGAGCCCGCAATAGCTGTCCTGCGGCCTTCACCGGATGCGTACGGTGATTAGGATCGAACCTGCCTTGTCGACGAAGCGAGCGATGAAGTTGCCGATGCCCTTAAGCCGATAGGTCGCCGGGATTAGCTACGCGCGCCACAACCCGCCCGCCCCGCTCAACCGCGCCAATTACAGCTGTCTTAGCCGTTCCCCGCCCACGCTTTGCGGGCACGTGGTCGTCGCGCTTGTTCACTTTGCGGGGCTTGCCGCCGACATAGGTTTCATCCGCCTCAACAATACCATGCAGAAGCCTATCCTGCTCTTCGTCCGCTGCCATTGCGGTACGAATACGGTGCATCATACTCCATACAGTAGGGCGGCGCATTCCGAGGTCGCGGGCAATCTTCTTGGGTCTGAAACGACTGAAAGATTTTGATGATATTCACAGCGCGTCCCCTTCGACCCGCTTACCCTAAGAGCCCGTTTGAGAATGGGTTGAGCGGCGGCCGTTTGCGTGATTCAAGCTTGGGATGTGGACCCAAGCAAGCCGTGGCCGGATGTCCGACCTTGAGAAGCGAGCGAAGCGTTACCCGACTGATCTGACGAACGAGGAGTGGGCGATCATTTGCCCATTCTTGCCCCCGCCGCCGAAGCGCGGACGGAAGCCAACGACGGACCTGCGCGAAGTGCTGAACGCCTTACGCTATTTGGCTCGATCTGGCGGCGGCTGGCGGATGCTGCCGAAGGACTTTCCAGCTTGGCAGACGGTCTATTGGTGGTTCCGGCGGTTCGTGCGCCGCCTGCTGTTTCGCACCATCCATGACGTGGCGCTGATGCTGGACCGGGAGCGCGAGGCGCGCGAGCAGAGTCCTTCTGCAGCCGTGGTGGACAGCCAGTCGGTCAAGGCTCCTTCGGCCCCTTCCGGTGGCGGCTACGATGGGGGCAAGCGGATCAAGGGACGCAAGCGCCACATCGCGGTCGATCCGGATTTACGGCTGCTCATGGTCAACCTGACCACCGCCGACATATCCGACAGCGCGGGGGCGCAGGAGATCGTCTCTGCGATCCGCAGGCGTTGGCCGTGGCTCAAGCACATGTTCGGCGATGGTGCCTACGACCGCACCAAGCTGCTCGATGCGGCCGCCTACCGCGACTTCACCGTCGAGATCATCCGCCGCTCGGACGATGTGTCTGGTTTCAAGGTGCTGCCCCGGCGCTGGGTGGTCGAGCGCACCTTCGGCTGGATGACGCGCTGGCGCAGGCTCGTTCGCGACTACGAGAAGCGCCTCGACGTGTCGGAAGCAATGATCCATCTTGCGATGGCAAGTAAACTGCTCCGGCGGCTCACGCCCTGAACGGATTTCCGATGCCTAAGGCAGAGATCATCGCCACCGACAATGGCTTCGCGATTGTCACACAAAAGCGGACCGATACAGTCTCACTCGATGAGGTGAGCGCAATCATCGCCTACAAAATGGCCGAGCTCACCACCGACCTCGTCTGCTGCGACATCGTCACCGGCCCCGAAGATGGCGAGCAAATCCGGACCATCCATAAGGAAATCCTTGGATTAGACGCCGTTGTGGCTCGCTTCGAAACCCTTCCCGGCTTCGATCAGCAGTGGCGTAAGATGGTCATTCTCCAGCCATTCGCCGAGAACCGCACGATTAACTACAAACGACCCACCGAAGCAGCCTGACGCATTCTTAAACGGATTCTAACATCGCCCGCCCCGGCGTCAAATCCAAAAGCGTACTACTCCGAAAAAGAATGCGGACGACACCACGCCGTTGATCCGCTGGTCGATCCAGGAGGTCCGCCGTATTGCTGTCTGGCTGCCGCAGCGCCGCATCCAGCCCGCCGATATCATCGCCTAATCTACATGGCGAAGAGCACATCAAGCCTCCGCCCAGCGATCACACAACCGCGCTAAAGCGCAACTGTCATGCTAGCGCGCTTTTGGCGAATGTCCGCTGACAGCGACGACGGGCGTTCACTATAGGCGCACCTCTAGGATGGCTGCTATTTCGACAGATGCGTTTCGAGGCAGTGCGCAAACCCCCACTGCGATCCGTGCATGTTTCCCAGCCTTTCCCAATATCTCTTCGAGCAGATCGGAGGCGGCGTCAATTATGAGCGGCTGGTCGCCGAAGCCGCTCGCGGAGTTCACAAATCCCTCGAGCCGCACGACTTGGCTGATGCGATCCAGCGATCCGGCCGCCAATCGGGCAACCGATAGCAGTTGCAGGGCGCATTGGCGGGCGGCGAACCTTGCATCGTCGATCCCGACCCGATCAGGCACAGATCCGGGGTGAAGAACTTGCCCGTCGCGCATCGGAATCTGCCCAGCTATGAAGAGCAGCGATCCGGTGCGGCGATACGGCAGGTAGCTGGCGATGGTTCGTGGTGGGGGCGGAAGAACCATCTGCTGCGCAGCTAGCCGGTCTTCCGGCGTCTGAGCAGCGGCAGATGCACCCTGGAAAAGGGCAGCAGCCCCGATCGCGCCGCAGAACCGACGCCTGGACCAGGTGTTGCAATCCAGTCGCTTGCGGCCTTGTCTCGACATGCGAATTTTTACCTTCAGGCCTTGATCTGGATTTGGCTACGCGAAAACCGAAGGCAGGTTCAGCCCCTGTTCGCGCGCACACGACGTTGCCAATTGATAGCCCGCATCAGCATGGCGCATGACGCCGGTGGCCGGGTCGTTCCAAAGCACACGTTCCAGTCGGGCGGCGGCTTCGGGCGTGCCGTCTGCGACGATCACCATGCCGGAGTGCTGGGAATAGCCCATGCCGACGCCGCCGCCGTGGTGCAGCGAAACCCAGGTGGCGCCGGAAGCGGTGTTGAGGAGGGCGTTCAGCAAGGGCCAGTCGGAGACCGCGTCGGAACCATCCAGCATGGCTTCGGTTTCGCGGTTGGGGCTGGCGACCGAGCCTGAGTCCAAATGGTCGCGGCCGATGACGATGGGGGCCTTCAGCTCGCCAGAGGCAACCATCGCGTTGAACGCGAGACCCAGCCGGTGGCGATCGCCAAGCCCGACCCAGCAGATGCGCGCTGGCAGACCCTGGAACCTGATCCGGTCGCGCGCGATGTCCAGCCAGTTGTGCAGGTGGGCGTTGTCCGGCAGCAGCTCCTTCACCTTCGCGTCGGTTTTGTAGATATCATCCGGGTCGCCGGACAATGCCACCCACCTGAAGGGGCCGAGGCCGCGGCAGAACAGCGGACGGATATAAGCCGGCACAAAGCCCGGAAAGTCAAAGGCGTCGGCCACGCCCTCGTCCTTCGCGACCTGGCGGATGTTGTTGCCATAATCCAGAACGGGGATGCCGCGCGCGTGGAACGCCAGCATTGCGCGAACGTGGGTTGCCATGGAGGCGCAAGCGGCCCGCTCCACCGAACGGGGGTCGCTGTCGCGCGCGGCCAGCCACTGCGGCAGCGTCCAGCCCTGCGGCAGATAGCCGTTCAGCGGATCATGCGCCGAGGTCTGGTCAGTGACGACATCGGGCTGGACATTGCGGCGGACGATTTCGGGGTAGATATCCGCGGCGTTGCCCAGCAACCCGACCGAGATCGGGCTGCTGGCAGACGTCACCCACGCCAGCGCTTCGTCCAGGCTGGAGGTCATGCGGTCGACATAGCCGGTCTTCAGCCGCATCTCGATCCGGCTGGCCTGGCATTCGACGGCGAGGCAGGACGCGCCGGCCATGGTGGCGGCAAGCGGCTGCGCGCCGCCCATCCCGCCCAACCCGGCGGTCAGGATCCAGCGCCCGGCCAGGCTGCCGCCATAGTGCTGGCGACCAACCTCTACGAAGGTCTCGTAGGTGCCCTGCACGATGCCTTGGCTGCCGATGTAAATCCAGCTCCCGGCGGTCATCTGGCCGTACATCATCAGCCCGGCCTTATCGAGTTTGTGAAAATGCTCCCACGTCGCCCATTTGGGAACCAGGTTGGAGTTGGCGATCAGGACGCGCGGCGCGTCGCGATGGGTCCGGAACACGCCCACCGGCTTGCCGGATTGCACCAACAGCGTCTCCTCGTCGCCAAGCGCGCGCAAGGCCGCGACGATCCGGTCGAAGCTCTGCCAGTCGCGCGCGGCGCGGCCGATGCCACCATAGACCACCAGCTCCTGCGGATTTTCCGCGACGTCGGGATCCAGATTGTTCATCAGCATGCGCAGCGCCGCTTCGGTCTGCCAGCTTTTCGTGCTCAGCTCGGGGCCGTGCGGGGCTCGGATGACGCGCGCTTTGTCGAGACGGGCATTGTCAGGGCGATTCAAAGGCGTAGTCATGGTCGGGCTTTCGCAAAATCGATGCAGGCGATGAGGACCGCCTGAAGGGTAGGGTGCAGTTCGGCGGCAACGCTGGCATTCCAGCAGGGCGGAGCGGCCTGTTCGTCGAGGTACAGGCGCTGCGCGAGCTCCATCTGGATTGCGTGCACCCCGGCTTCGGGCCGGCCGTAATGGCGCGTTGTCCAGCCACCCCTGAAGCGGCCGTTCACGACCGTTTCGTGCGGCGTCGACCGGCAAATGCCCTCAACGGCGCAGGCGAGTTCCGGGGCGCAGCTGGTGCCGCCGGCAGTGCCAATGTTGAAGTGGGGCAACAGGCCCTCGAACAGCCGTGGCACTTCGCTTCGGATACTGTGGGCGTCGTAGAGCACGATGTGGGGATACCGGCTGCGCAGCCGCGCGATCTCGTCGATCAGGGCCATGTGGTAGGGCGCGAAGAACTTATCACGTCGGTCAGCGATCGCGGCCTCGCCCGGCTCGCATCCCGTCGCATACAGCGGCACGCCATTAAATGTTGTCGTCGGGCACAGCCCGGTGGTCGCCTGGCCGGGATAGAGCGACATACCCGACGGATCGCGGTTCACATCGATCACCGTGCGCGCGATGTCGGTGCGCATGATAGTGGCGCCAAGCGTTTGGGCAAAGGCGTACAGCCTGTCGACATGCCAGTCGGTATCGACCCCGCCGAGCGCCCGGTCCGGCGACCCCGGCAGATCCTCGGGAATGCGGGTTCCCGCATGCGGGATGGTCACCACAAGGGGCGCGTCGCCGGGCTTGATGTGCAGCCAGCTGGTCATGCGATGCTGGGAAGCCCGATATTGCCCAGCAGTGCGCCGTTCCTGACAAGCCTGGTCGCGGCCAGCATGTCCGGGTGGAAGTGGCGGTCCTCTTGCAGCATCGGCACTTCGGCGCGCAAGCTGGCGCGCGCGGCTTCGAGTGCCGCGCTCGACGCAAGCGACACGTGAAAGTCACAGCCCTGCACGGCGGCCAGCAATTCGATCCCCAGCACGTTCGCCACATTTTCCGCCATCGGGAGCAGCCGGCGCGCGCCATGCGCCGCCATCGACACATGGTCCTCCTGATTGGCCGATGTCGGAATGCTGTCGACACTGGCCGGATACGCCATCTGCTTGTTCTCGGACACAAGCGCCGCGGCCGTCACCTGCGGGATCATGAAGCCGGAGTTGAGGCCGGGCGATGGCGTCAGGAACGCCGGCAGCCCCGAAAGCGCCGGGTCGACCAGCATGGCGATCCGCCGCTCGGCGATGGAGCCGATCTCGCACAGTGCCAGCGCGATGATGTCGGCAGCGAACGCCACCGGCTCGGCGTGGAAGTTGCCGCCGGACAGGGCGTCGTCGGTGTCGGCGAAGATCAGCGGATTGTCGGTGACGCCGTTCGCCTCGATTTCCAGTGTGGCGGCGGCCTGCCGCAGGATATCCAGCACCGCGCCCATCACCTGCGGCTGGCAGCGCAGACAATAAGGGTCCTGCACGCGGTCGTCGCCTTCGGCATGGGAGGCGCGGATGGCCGAGCCCGCCATTAGGGCGAGTAGCGCTTGGGCCACCTCGATCTGGCCTTGGTGGCCGCGCAGCGCATGGATTCGCGGATCGAACGGCGCGTCGGTGCCCTTCGCCGCCTCGGTGGACAGCGCGCCGGTAATCAGCGCCGCACCGAACAGGCGCTCGGCCTCGAACAGGGCGGCCAGCGCATAGGCAGTCGAAAACTGCGTGCCGTTCAACAGCGCAAGCCCCTCCTTCGGGCCCAGCGTGATGGGTGCCAGCCCTGCTGCGGCAAGCGCAGCGGCGGCCGGGCGCGCAACGCCATCGACCAGGATTTCGCCCACGCCGATCATGGCGGCTGCCATGTGCGACAGCGGCGCCAGATCACCCGAAGCGCCAACCGAACCTTGCGCGGGAACCACCGGCAGCAGCGATTTTGAAAGCATCGCTTCTAGTAGAACCAGCGTGGCCGGGCGGATGCCCGACGCACCGCGCGCAAGGCTGGCGAGCTTCAGCGCCATCATCAGCCGCACGACAGGCACCGGCATCGGATCGCCGACGCCGGCCGCGTGGCTGAGCACGATGTTGCGCTGGAGTACGGCAAGATCGTCGCCCTTGATGCGGACGTGGGCCAATTTTCCAAAGCCGGTGTTGATTCCATAAACGGGCTCGTCGCGCGCCAGGATGCGCTCCACCGCGGCGGCGGACGCGGCAACGGCAGCGCGCGATTGAGGGTCAAGCGCAAACGCGGCGCCGCGATATACCGCGCGCCAGTCGCGGAGCTTTGCATGGCCGGGGGACAGCATGATCAAGCGGCTACTCCGTTGAAGATGCGCGCATACAGCGCGTTGGGGCCCATCCGGCAGACAAGGTCGGCCGGGTTTGCGACATCCCAGATGGCAAGATCGCAGCGCCTGCCCGGTTCCAGCGTTCCGATTTCGTGCGCCATGCCCAGCGCCCGGGCTGCGTTGCGCGTAACGCCAGCCAGGCATTCGGGCACTGTCATCCGGAACAGGGTGGCCGCCATGTTCATCGCCAGCAGAAGCGAGGTGAGCGGCGAGGTACCGGGATTGCAGTCGGTAGCTATTGCCATAGGAACATTTGCTGCGCGCAAGGCCACGACCGGCGGCGCCTGCGTTTCGCGCAAATGGAAGAAGGCTCCCGGCAGGAGCACCGCCACCGTTCCCGCTGCCGCCATCGCGGCAATGCCTGAGGCATCCAGATACTCCAGATGGTCGGCCGAGAGGGCCTGGTGCCGCGCCGCGAGCGCCGCGCCGCCCTGGTTGGAAAGCTGTTCGGCGTGCAGCTTCACCGGCAGTCCGTGCGCCCGCGCCGCCGCCAGGACGCGGCCGGTCTGAGCCGGCGAGAAGGCGATATGCTCGCAAAAGGCGTCGACGGCATCGGCAAGGCCGGCCGCTGCCACAGCCGGAATCATGACCTCGCACATATGGGCGACATAGCCATCGGCATCGCCCGCATATTCGGGCGGAACAGCATGGGCACCCAGAAAGCTGGTGCGGATGGCGACCGGCCGCAGGGTGCCGAGCTGCCGCGCCGCATGCAGCATCTTGAGTTCGTCGGCGACGGTCAGGCCATAGCCGGACTTGATCTCCACCGTGGTAACGCCGTCCCGCAGCAGCGCATCGAGGCGTGGCAGGGATTGGGCAACGAGATCGTTCTCCGTCGCGGCGCGCGTGGCGCGCACCGTGGCCATGATCCCGCCGCCAGCCCGGGCGATCTCCGCATAGGTCGCACCCGCCACGCGGGCTTCGGCCTCGCTCGTGCGATTGCCCGCGTGCACCAGGTGGGTGTGGCAGTCGACGAGGCCCGGAGTGATCAGCCGACCCTGGCAGTCGGTGCGACCCTTAGGGCAGAACGCCGGCGCCTCTGCGGCCGGGCCGGCATACAGGATACGGCCGGCGGCTGCCGCCACGATGCCAGTCTCAAAAAGACCTGCATTGTCTGCCATAGTCGCCAGCCGGGCGTTCTCCCACACATGATCGCAGCTGAATCTGGCCGTTTCCATCACGGGACTGTTGCTCAGCAACCCGGATATGTCTAGACATAATAATCGAAATCGGGAAAGTTTGCATGTGAGAAAATCGTCGTTCTGGTTCGAAACCGCGCTCCTACAGCAGGGCTGGTCCCATGGCGTTCGGGCCACGGTGGAGGCCGGACGTTTCACAAGCCTCGCTCCCGGGGCGCACCAGCCCGACGACGCGGTCCACGCCATCGCCATTCCGGGCCTTTGCAATGTGCATAGCCACGCTTTCCAGCGTAGCTTGGCTGGACTTGCGGAAATGGCGGGGCCGGATGGCGACGACTTTTGGAGCTGGCGGGAGGTGATGTACCGCTTCCTCGACCGCATGGGGCCCGACGAGATGGAAGCCATCGCCGCACAAGCCTATGCCGAGATGCTGGAAGGTGGCTACGTCCGTGTGGGCGAATTCCATTATCTGCACAACGACGCCGATGGCCGTGCCTATGCCAACCCGGCCGAGATGGCGGCGCGCATTGTGGCCGCTGCCACCGAAACCGGTATCGGGCTCACCCTGCTGCCGGTCTTCTATGCCCATGCGGATTTCGGGGGCACGCCTCCCAACCACGGCCAACGCCGCTTCATCACCAACCCCGACAGCTTCGCCCGCCTGTTCGAGGCGAGTGTCGCCATGCTCAGGGGCGGTGGCAATATCGGCATTGCCCCGCACAGCCTGCGCGCCGTGACGGCGGCCGAACTCGCAACCATCCTGCCGCTATGCCCTGATGGCCCGGTGCACATACACGCCGCTGAACAGGTCAAGGAAGTCGACGCCAGCCTCGCCTTTTACGGCGCCCGCCCTGTCGAATGGCTGCTCGCCAATACCGATGTCGATGCACGATGGTGCCTTGTGCACGCAACCCACCTGACCAATGCCGAGTGCGACAGGCTGGCCGCAAGTGGCGCGGTTGCCGGCCTGTGCCCTGTTACCGAGGCCAATCTGGGCGATGGAATATTTCCGGCAGTGCGCTATCTGCATGCTGGGGGATGCTTTGGCACAGGGACGGACAGCAATATCCTCATCGATCCGGCATCGGAGCTGCGCGCGCTGGAATATAGCCAGCGCCTCCGCCATATGGGCCGTAATCTGCTGGCAAGTGACGACAGCGCCTCTGTCGGCGCGCGGCTGTTCCGCGCGGCCCAGGCCGGTGGGGCGCAGGCACTTGGGCAAGCGCCCTCAATGATGGTCGGGGCAAGTGCCGACTTCTTAACGTTGGATGCGGCCCATCCCGCCTTGATGGCACGATCGGGCGACTTGCTGCTGGATAGCTGGATCTTCGCCGCAGGTGCCGCAGCCATCGATGGCGTTTGGTGCCGGGGCCGGCAACTGGTGTCTGGTGGCCGCCATGTGCATCGCGACGCTATCCGGGCGCGATACCGGCGCGCGGTCGAGGGACTGCTGTCAGCATGACGCTGGAGCAGCGTATCCGTAATGACATCGAAGCGCGCATCCGCTCCGGCGAATGGCGGCCCGGCCGCCGCATCCCGTTCGAACATGAGCTGGTCGCCCAATATGGCTGCGCCCGCGCCACGGTCAGCAAGGCGCTGGCGGACCTTGCTCGCGCCGGAATGATCGAACGGCGCCGCAAGGCCGGCAGCTTTGTGGCGCTGCAACGCGTGCAGTCGGCAGCACTGGATATTCCCGATATCGGGGCAATCATCTCCGCGCGCGGTGAACGCTACAGCTTCCGTCTGATCGAGCGCATCATTCGCCCTGCAAGCACGGCCAATGCGGACGAAGCACGCCTTGGCGCTGCCGGAAACGTCCTCTGCATGCGCGGGGTTCATCTTGCCGATGCAACCGCGTTCGCCGCCGAAGAGCGGATTATCAGTCTGCAAAGTGTCCCCGATGCTGCAGACATAGTGTTCGACACGGCTGCTCCGGGGGCATGGCTGCTGGAGCATGTTCCCTGGACCGAGGCTCGACACCGCATCAGCGCCGTGTCGGCCGGGCGCGGCTGGAGCAGGCTACTCGACGTGCCAGCTAAGGAAGCCTGCTTGAATTTGGAGCGCTGGACGTGGCGACAGGCTGATCCAATCACTTTCGTGCGGCAAATCTTTCCAGGCAAGCTACACGACCTTGTTGCCGCCTTTCAACCGACACCTCCGACTTTTGGCGCCGACAGGATCCAAGCGCCCTGACACTTCCACAGCACAATCCAAGAACGCTGTCGCTGCTGGCCGGATGAAGGTCATCCCTCCAGGGCAGGCCATTTGCGGCTCGATCCGGCGTGCCTGAGCCTCGGACGACCAGGTCAGATCGCCCATGGCGCCACCTCTCAATGTCACCACCTTACCAACCGATCGCTCCCCTTCTGCAAGCGACCTCACAGGTATCGAGCCCTGCGAGTGAGGCGTATTGCCAGCGGTACGATCTGGTATATACAGTATGCGGCGAAGGAGACATCGGTGCAGACAAGGGGGATTCTGGCGTTGGCGGCACTGTTTGCATCAACGCCCCTTCCGGCCGCCGCCCGAACAGTCGTTCAAACCCTGACACCTGAAGCACTGCTCGCGATCGAATATCCTGTTCACGTCGCAGCCGCCCCAGACGGGCATGCGGTCGCCATCGGCTGGCAAAAGGCCGATGTTGCGGAGAATGGCTGGAAGAACTGGCTGGAGCTAGTTTCATCAGACGGAGGAGAGGTCGAACTCGGCGCGGGTTCGGCGCCCGAGTGGATGGCGGACAGCAGCAGCCTTTACATGTTGCGGACCACAAGCGGCACGTCGCAGGTATGGGCCTATTTACCCGGGCTGGGCGTCTTTCGACAAGTGACCGATCTACCATTGCCAGTTGTCGGCTTCAGGGCGCCGGTTGCCGGCGGTAAGCTCTTGGTGGCGCTGGAAGTCGATCCCGCATGCGACACACTGGAATGCTCGAAAACAGGGCTGACGGCTGTCCGCGGGTTCGACGATGTCCCCATCTATCACTATTCACGTTTTCTGTCGGGACGCCAGGTTCAGCCATTTCTCGTGGAAAGCGCTGAAAAGCCCGCCAGAACAGCGCGCCGGCTGATCGCCATGCTGCCGGATCATGGTTTGTGTGGAAGCTCGTTCAGCGGCGGTTCTGCCGACCAGATGGCGATGAATCCCGATGGGCAAGGTGCGCATGTCTGCCTGCAGTCGCCTGACCCCTTAAGCAAGGGCGGCTTTCTTTACCAAATCCACGCGCTCGACTGGTCGTCCCGCCTTGGCAATGCCACCAATCGCGTGATCGACACGGGCACAAACCCTGTCGTGCTGGGGCGTACGGGACAAATCGCCTATCTGAAGCCGCAC
>Ga0105048_10004805_pt1 | contig 21941 bp, 21 predicted proteins | sample MAT05_FD_78382 | JGI IMG/M metagenome (GOLD analysis project Ga0105048, IMG submission 78382) | Freshwater microbial communities from Lake Fryxell liftoff mats and glacier meltwater in Antarctica - MAT-05 | ecosystem: Environmental > Aquatic > Freshwater > Ice > Liftoff microbial mat | place...
CGATGTCCGCACCGGCGTTGATCAGATCGCGCGTACCACCCGATGTGACGACGTTGCCGGCAACGATCGGGACGTCCGGAGCGACTGCTCGCACCTCCTCGATGGCACGCAGGGTACGCGTCTGATGTCCGTGGGCAGTGTCGATCACCAGCACATCCGCGCCGTACGAGAGCAGCGCCTTGGCCTTCGTCGCCGGGTCGCCGTTGATACCGACGGCAGCGGCAACCATCAGTCGTCGCTCGTTGTCGACGGCCGGGGTGTAGATCGTGCTGCGCAGCGCACCGGTGCGAGTCGCACAACCGATCAGGCGGCCCTCACCGTCGACCACGGGTGCCACCGAAAGTCGCTGGCCGCTGAGTCGGTCGTAGATGTCGGCAGGGGCGGTGCCGTCCTCGAGCACCACCAGCTCACGGCTCATCACGTTCTTCAATTGCGTGAAGCGGTCGTAACCAGCGGCGTCGTGCTCGGTGAAGATGCCTTCCGGGCGGCCGTCTTCGTCGACGATCACCACTGCCCCGTGAGCACGCTTGTGGATCAGGCCGAGCGCGTCGCCAACGGTGTGCGTCGGGCTGAGCGTGATCGGCGTGTCGTACACCAGGTGACGCGACTTCACGTACGCGATCACCGTCTCGAGCACGTCGAGCGGAATGTCCTGGGGAAGGACGGTGATGCCGCCTCGGCGGGCCACCGTCTCGGCCATCCGCCGACCGGCAACCGCTGTCATGTTGGCCACGACGACAGGAATGGTGGTGCCCAGCTTGTCCGGCGTGACCAGATCAACGGAGAAACGAGACGCGACGTCGCTGAGGCTCGGGACCATGAAGACGTCGCTGTACGTCAGGTCGTACGGAGGGGCACTTCCGAGGAATTGCATTTCGCTGCTACCTTTGCTGACTGTCGTGGTGGCTGACCGGTTCCGATGAAACAGCCGCCCAAGGCTACCGTGGCGCCATGACGACGCCGGTGGTTCTCGTACACGGTTGGGGCGGCTCCTTCGAGAGCACGTGGCAGCGCAGCGGCTTCACCGAGTTGCTACGCGACGCCGGCAAGCCGGTCATCGGTGTCGATCTGCTCGGCCACGGCGCCTCACCCAAGCCGCACGAGCCCGAGGCCTACGCCGATCTCACCTTGCGGGTACTCGACGCGATGCCCGACGAGCCTGTCGACGCAGTTGGCTTTTCGCTCGGCGCCATCACGCTGCTGCAGATCGCGTGTGTCCAACCTGGACGGTTTCGCAGGCTGGTGTTGGCCGGCATCGGTGGCACGCTGTTCTCTCCTGATGACCAGGCTGGTGCGCGAATCGCGGCGGCAATCGAAGGCACCGCCGACTCGGCCGATGTCGGCTCGCACGTGTTCGCTCAATACGCCCACCAGGCCGGCAACGACCCGATCGCGCTCGCGGCCATCATGCGCCGCCCCCGACAGCGCTTCACCACGGAACTGTTGGCAGGTGCCACCTGTCAGATACTTGTGGCCATCGGCGACAAGGACTTTGCAGGCCCGGGCGAGCCACTCGCCGATGCGCTCCCCGCCGCGACGCTGAAGACCCTGCGCAACGTTGATCATTTCGCCACGCCCGAGGCATTCCAGTTCATCGATGCCGCGCTCGGGTTTCTCGACGCCATTCCTACATGACAGGTTCGTCGGTCGAACGCGCGCTGGAGATACTGCGCAACGGCGGGCTCGTCGCGATCCCGACCGAGACCGTCTACGGGCTGGCAGGCGACGCCTCGAACGAGGCCGCAGTCCGACGAATCTTTGCTGCCAAGGGCCGCCCCGCCGACCATCCCCTGATCGTTCACGTCGCGGCTGCAGAGCAGCTCGGTGAGTGGGCCGCTTCGATTCCACCAGCTGCGACGGTGCTGGCCCAGATCTGTTGGCCCGGACCGTTGACCCTGCTGGTCCCGAAGGCTGCGCACGTCCTGTCGGTGGTCACCGGCGGTCGCGACTCGGTTGGCATTCGAGTCCCTGCACATCCGCTGACCACCGAGCTGCTCACTCGCTTCGGTGGCGGGTTGGCCGCACCATCAGCGAATCGCTTCGGGAGAGTCAGCCCTACCACTGCCGTACACGTCGTCGCCGACCTCGGCAGCCGAGTCGACTACGTACTCGACGGCGGCGCATGTCCCATTGGTGTGGAAAGCACGATCGTCGACTGCACGACCGATCCCCCCCAGATCCTCCGGCCAGGCGGCATCGGCACCGAGGAGATCAGTGCCCTGCTCGATGGGACATTGGCCAACGCTCACGGGCCCAGCCGTGCACCGGGCATGTTGGCCTCCCACTACGCACCGAACGCCACGGTGTTGTTGGCGAATTCAGCCTCGGAGGCAGCGACGATTGTCGGTGACACCCCGGGGGCATGGATTCTCGATCACTCGGACGACCTTGTCTCGTACGCGCACTCGCTGTACGCCGAACTGCGCGCCGCCGACGACCGCGGCGTGGCCGTCATCGTGGCCGTCATGCCTGCGGCCCACGGCCTGGGCCACGCCATCCGCGACCGACTCAGCAAAGCCGCCACCCGCTGAATCAAGGGTCGCCGAGCCGGTTGAGATTGGCGACCCACTCGTCGCGAACTTCGTCGATGTTCGGCACCGGGTCGCCTTCGAGAGAAGCCACCATCAGGCTGACCGTGGTTGCTCCGGCATCGGGAACCAGGTCGAGCCGACACCAGCACGGTGACGGGTCGTGGAGGAAGACCTCCAAGAGGTACGGCGACTCGTCCACCAACACCTCCCCCATCCAGGACGTCACGACCAGCAACGCTTCGTACGCCTCCACCGGCAGCACGTCGATCGTGAACGATGGCGCATCGTGCTGCACGCCACGCACCGTACGACGACCTGTGCGCCCCGGAGCCGGCGGCTCGGGCGCGGATGGCCCGGGCGCCGATGCAGCGGCCGAAGGCTCGACAGGTCCGGTCAGCCGCTTGGCCGCTTCCTCGAAGGCGGCGTTCAGAGCTTGCATTGCGCTCGCGTCGCCGCCGTGGTCAGGGTGCAGGCGTTGCGCCAATCGACGTCGGGCGCTCGACAATTGGGCCAAGGTCGCCGATGACTCGACACCGAGCACCTCGTAGGGGTCCGGGCTCACGATGAGTAGGTAGCGCCGCGCAGTGCTGCGTACTGCGCCCGCACGTCAGCGCTTGGCGTACCAGCTGGATGTTCGACCGGCGTGACTGCGCCGAGCGCCCAGCGCCGCACCACTTCGTCGTGTGATTGACCATGGGCAGCCGCGGCGGCCTGCACGCACGCACCGGTCGCGACCGCCTCGTCGGCCTCCGCCGTTCCCACCGGCAGATCGCAGAGGGCCGCGAAGACGCTGCGATAGGCCTGAGAGCGTGCTCCACCGCCGACCAGGACAACCCGATCGACGGGAGCGACCGCTCGAATTGCATCCAGTGCGTCGAGCAGCGAGCAACACACACCCTCGACGGCCGCCCTGGCCACCTGCTCGCGCGAGACATCGCTCCGCAGGCCGCTCATCCAGCCGCTGGCCCCGGGCAGGTTGGGAGTTCGCTCACCGTCGAAGTACGGCAGCAACGTCAGGCCCCCGGCACCGCTGGGTGCCGCCATGGCAAGCGCCGTGAACTCGTCGCGATCGACGCCGAGCAGACGCGCCACGGCATCGGTGACCTTCGTGGCGTTCAGCGTGCACGCCAACGGCAGGTAGCGGCCAGACGCGTCGGCAAAGCCTGCAACCAGCCCGCTGCGGTCCGCGGTTGGCGTGTCGGACACCGCGTACGCGGTCCCCGACGTGCCGATCGAGATGACCGCTGTGCCGGCGGCAAGCCCGAGGCCGAGGGCGGCGCCCATGTTGTCACCGGTACCGCACGCAACGGGAATGCCCCGCCATTCGCCCACCACCTCGGTAGGAGCAGCAACGCGCGGCACCGTTTGCGACCAGTCCCGATCGCGGTCGACGATCCCGAGCAGGTCCCACCGGTACTCCTCGGTGATCGGCGACCAGTAGCCGGTGCCGGATGCGTCGCCGCGATCGGTGACCATCTGGCCTGTCATCTGATATGTCAGCCAGTCATGCGGTAACAGCACATGGGCAAGCCGCGACCAGGCGTCGGGTTCGGTGCGATGCAGCCACGACAACTTGGTGATGGTGAACGCCGCGACCGGCACACTGCCGACGGCCGCCGCCCAGCCAGCCGCACCGGCGGCCAGCTGCTTGCCAAGCCACCATGCATCCGCTGCCGACTCGGTGTCGTTCCAGAGCTTCGCCGGCCGAAGCACCGCACCGTTTGCGTCGAGCGTGACCATCCCGTGTTGCTGCCCGGCAACGCTGATGCCAACCACTACAGCGTCACGTGCGTCGGCCAGCGCGGCCTCGAACGCGCGCTCGAACGCAACCCACCACGCCAATGGATCCTGCTCTGAGCGAGGCGGGGTCGTTGGCGGATGTGGTGCTCCACCGCGGCCCACCACGCGACCGCTCTCCAGCTCTCGTAGCTCCACTTTCGTGCTCTGCGTAGAGGAGTCGACCCCAGCAACGACTTTCACGGTCAGCGACCGGTGAACTTCGGCTGCCGCTTCTCCATGTAGGCCGAGACACCCTCACGAAAGTCGTCAGTGCGCAGGAGCGGGAGGAGCTGAAGGAACACATGATGCACGTTCTGGTCGAACGTTTCAGTTTCGGCGGCTCGCATCATGCGCTTGATCGCTCGCACTGCGAGCGGCGCATTGGCAGCGATCTCGCCGGCCAACTCCCGCACGAACTCATGGAACAGATCGTCGGCCACGACGTGGTTGACGAGGCCCAGTTCGTGCGCTTCGTCGGCCTTCAACATGCGGCCCGTGAAAGCAATCTCCGCGGCCTTGGCGTACCCGATCATCCGAGGGAGCAGCCAGGTGCCGCCACTCTCGGGAACGATGCCACGCTTGGCGAAGCCCGGGTTGAGCTTCGCCGACTGGCTGGCAACCCGGATGTCGCAGCCCAGGGCGAGGTCAAGGCCATAGCCCGCTGCGCCACCGTTCAGAGCACAGATCGTGGGCGTATCAAGGTTGTGCAGCACTGTCGGCGGTGTGAAGCGCAGGTCGATCTCGCCCGACATCCCCCCTCCGCTGTCCATACCGCCGAGCGAACCCTTGGCGGCACCCATCTGCGCCGCCATGTCCAGGCCGGCACAGAACGCCTTACCAGCACCCGTGATGACGATGCAGCGCACCTCCGGATCGCGATCGGCTTGCAGTAGCCGTTCCGACAACTGGTCGAGCATGAGACCCGAGATCGTGTTCATGCGACCTGGTGCATCGAGCGTGATGGTCGCAATGTGGTCGGCCACTTCGTAGAGGACTTCGTCAGCAACGCCTTCGGCTGGATTCGACATGCACAGAACCGTAGTCGTCCCGTCATCGAAATCGCCCGCTGGTGCTTGTCCATACGTGCCCGACCGACCTACACTGCGCGTCTTGAATACCACCGGGTCGCACCGTGCGGCTCGGCTCCTAGGGGGAGAAACCCAAATGCAGAAAACCAGCATGCGCCGCTTCGGCGCAGTGCTCGCAGGATTGGCCATCGTGGCTGCGTCCTGCGGCGACGACAAGACGGACAGCTCGGCCGACACGACCGCAGCAGCCGTTGCAACCACCGCAGCAGCCGTTGACACGACCGCAGCAGCTGTTGACACCACTGTTGCCGACACCACGCCGGCAGCAGGCGGCAACGAAATGGCCGGCATGAAGGGCACCACCCCGCTCGTCGAGCTGAGTGAAGACTTCAAGACACGCGTGTCGGCCACGCCGACCGGATCGGCCGACGGTGGCCTCACCGACTTCAACTACGCCGGTGAGACGTACGACGCAATCATCAACATCGCACTGGCTGCAGAAGTTGCCGGCACCGATGGTTCGGCCATGGCCGACGAGATCGTGGGCGTCACCAAGGACGGCGAGAAGTGCACCAATTATGCCGACTGCCTCGCGCTGATCAAGGCCGGCACCGACATCGACTATGACGGCATCTCCGGTCCGATCACGATGAACGGCAATGGCGAGCCACTGCAGGCCAGCTATGGCGTGTTGGTGTTCGGCGAGGGCAACCAGCTCGACGACTCGAAGCTCACCTTCATCACCGCCGAGGCTCCGGAATCGGCCGTCAAGCCGCTCCAGACCACCACCATCGCCCGCGAGGGTGACGGCGTGCTGGCATTCGGTGGCCTGCTGCCCCAGACCGGTTCGCTTGCGTTCCTCGGGCCGCCGGAGTTTGCCGGTGCAGAACTGGCAATCGCTGACATCAACGCCGCTGGTGGCGCACTCGGGAAGCCCGTCACCTGGTCGCCTGGCGACTCGGGCGACACCAGCACCGACATCGCCAGCCAGACGGCTGACCGCTTGCTCGGCGAAGGTGTCGACGCCATCATCGGTGCCGCTTCCTCGTCGGTCTCGCTGACCGTCATCGACAAGATCACCGCCGCTGGCGTGGTGCAGTACTCGCCCGCCAACACGTCGCTGAAGCTCGTCGACTACCCGGACAACGCGCTGTACTTCCGCAATGCTCCCCCGGACGACCTGCAGGGCAACGTCATCGCCCAGCTCGTCATCGACGACGGCAACCAGTCGGCATACATCTTGGCCCTCGACGACGCCTACGGCACCAGCCTGGCCGGCGTCATCGAGCCTGCACTCACCGCCGCTGGCGTTGAAGTGCTCGGCACCAAGATCTACGACCCGAAGGCCACCAGCTTCGATGCTGAAGTCGACGAAGTCGTTGCTGCCGATCCCGACGCCATCATCCTCATCACGTTCGATGAGGGAAGCCGCATTCTCAAGACCATGGTCGAAAAGGGCGTAGGCCCGGCGAACAAGGCTGTGTACGGCTGTGACGGCAACATGGGCAACGCACTCGGCGACAACTTCAACGCCGGTAAGTGATTCCCCGCTGACCCAGGTCAGCAGCTAGTAAGAACCGAGAAAGGCCCCGAGCAAAAGCTCGGGGCCTTTCTGTATGCCTCGCCGAGGACGAAAGTCTCGAGAGCGAGACGTGAGAAAGTAGGTCGGGTCCAGTCGTCCGACACGGTTTCCGTGAGGATCACAGCAACTGAGCGCGCCGAAGGCGTTCCTCAACAATCGAGGAGCGAGTGCAGCGAGCGAGAGACGAGAAAGCGCCTCACCCTCCTGTGGCCTTGGCCAGAGTGCCCAGGTAGAGCTCGATGACGGCCGGGTCGGCGAGGAGGTCGCGGCCCGAACCGGTGTGGGCGTTTCGGCCCTGATCGAGCACGTAGCCGCGATCGACCACCTGCAGGCAACGGCGAGCATTCTGCTCGACCATCAGAATGGCCACGCCGGTCTTGTTGATGGCACGACAGTTGAGGAAAACCTCGTCCTGCAGTTGCGGCGAAAGGCCGGCTGAGGGCTCGTCGAGCAGCAGCAGCTTCGGCTCCAGCATGAGCGCACGACTCATGGCCACCATCTGGCGTTCGCCACCCGACAGTGCACCCGCGCGCGAGTTGCGTCGCTCCAACAGCCGTGGGAACAGATCGGTGACGTATTCGAAGCGCTCACGGAAGACCTTCGGGCGCAGGTAGCAGCCCATCTCCAGGTTCTCCGTCACCGTCAGGCTCTGGAACACGTTCTTCGTCTGGGGCACGTAGCCGACGCCTTGGCTCACCAGCTGGTGGGCCTTCATTCCAGTGATGTCCGCGCCCTCCAGCGTGACCTTGCCCGAGCGAACCGTGCACTGGCCCAGAACGGCCTTGAGCATGGTGGACTTGCCGGCGCCGTTCGGGCCGATGATCCCGATGAACTCGCCTGCATTCACCACCAGGTTGCAGCCGTTGAGGATGTTGACCTCCGGGATGTAGCCGGCCACCAGTTCGGTGGCCTGCAGCACAACGGGAAGGTACGCGGTATCGGTCACAGGTCCTCCAAGAGCGACTTGCCCTGGTGTGTACCAAGGTAGGCGTCGATCACGGCGGGATTCGACGAGATCTGGTCGGGTGTGCCTTCGGCGATGATGCGGCCTTCAGCCATCACGATCACCCAGTCGGAGATGTCGTGCACCATGTCCATGTCGTGCTCGACGAAAAGGACCGTCATGCCCTCGTCGCGCAAGCCCTTGATGTGTTGGTTCAGGCTTTGCTTCAAGGCTGGGTTCACGCCGGCCATCGGCTCGTCGAGCATCACCAACTGCGGGTTGGTCATCAGTGCTCGCGACATCTCCAGCAACTTGCGTTGGCCACCTGACAGGGTGCCTGCGTACTCATTACGCATGTGATCGAGCTTGAACCTCGCCAACAGTTCGTCAGCACGAGCCTCGATGGCCTTCTCCTGTGTCTTCCAGCGGAAGGGAAGTAGTCCGTTCCACCACTTCTCGCCGGTCTGGCCGGTGGCGCCGAGCTTCATGTTCTCGATCACCGACATCTTGGTCAGGCTCTTGGTCAGCTGGAACGTACGAACCATGCCCATACCGGCGGTCTTGTGTGCCGCGACCTTCTCCAACGACTGACCGTTGAACGCCCAGGTGCCGGTATCGGGAGTATCAAAGCCGGTCATCAGATTGAAGAACGTGGTCTTGCCGGCGCCGTTGGGCCCGATGAGGGCGGTGATCGAGCCTCGCTGAATCTCCACCCGGTCGACGTCGACGGCCGTGATGCCACCGAAGGACCGGCGAACCGCGGCTGCGGTCATGATGGGATCCGGCTTGGCAACGCCCGGCTCAGGGACAACGTCGAGCAGTGCAGCTCTCGCGATCCGCGCTGTGTCGCTGAGCTCGGTCGTCAAGATCTCACCACTCTCGGTTTCGGTGTCCATGGTCTCATCGTCCATCGAGGGCCATCTCCTTGCGATTCCCGAACAGACCCTGCGGTCTGAACACCATCAGCAACACCAACATCAGCCCGATCAGGCCCTGGACGATCATGCCCACCTGGCTGGAGTTACTGACGAACTTCCAGCCGAAGATGCCAATCTGGTTGCCCCACTCCTTGAAGAGCGAGTTCAGGAAAACATCGGCGAACGACAAGATACCCCAGAACAACATCGGACCGACGATGGAACCGGACACCTTCGCTGCTCCGCCCAAGACCAAGGCCGTGAGCACGTAGAAGGTGACGTCACGGCTGTAGTTGTCGGGTTGCACCGAGCCGCGGTCCAGCGAGAGCATCATGCCCGAGAAGGTGGCGATGACGCCGCCGATGATGAGCGCTTGCATCTTGTAGGAGTAGACGCTCTTGCCAAGGCTGCGCACGGCCTCCTCGTCCTCGCGGATGCCCTTGAGAACTCGACCCCACGGGCTGCGCATCAACATGAACACGAAGATCCCGAACAAGGCGGCCAGGGTCCAGCCGACGACGATGGCCTTGAACGACTGACCGCCGTACTCGACATAGGTGGAGATGACCAGTAGTAGCCCGAAGGTCAGTATCGAGGCGACCGCCCAGAAGGTCGTGCGGTTTGTCCCCTCACGACCGAAGCGCTGCAGCAACACGCGCCCGAGCAGCACTGCCATTCCCGCGAAGAGCAGCAACAACAACACGGTGCCGGTGGTGCCATTCGACGCGTCGAACGGATACAGCTTGTAACGCGTCGAGTCGTCGAACGGCGTGACTCGTCGGAACGTGTCTGCAAAGCCGTTGATGCCGTCGCTGCCGTTGAAGTACTTCTTGAACGTCACCGAACGAACCAGCAGTCGAATCACCTCTGCCAGTGCGATGGTCACGATTGCCAGATAGTCCGCACGCAGCCTCAGCGTCGGTATGCCCATGATGAGACCGAAGACCACGGCATACAGCACTGCGATCGGGATACCCCACCAGAAGCTGATGTCGAAGTAGTGAGCCGTCATGCCCGCCGCGTACGCACCGCACGCCATGAAACCGGCCTGGCCGAAGTTGAGGAGGCCGGCGTAGCCGAACTGCACATTCAGCCCGATGGCGGCAATCGCGAAGTACATCGCGTTGACACCGAAGAACGCGCTGAGTGTCTGCGTCAAAATGTCGTTGAAGGGGAGATCGAGAATGCCTGCAAACATGATGGTCGTCCTCTCAGCCCACGCGCTCGCGACGACCCAGGATGCCCTGGGGTCTCACCAATAGAACCACGATCATGATCAGGTACGCAGGCATGTTCTTCAGCTCCGAAGGTACGCCGTTATGGATCCAGTTGAACGGGTCGGGCCAGTCCTCGCCCGGAAAGATCGGTATTCCCAGGGTGGTGACTTCCACGAAGAGTCCGATGACGAAGCCACCGACCAGGGCACCGAACGCAGAGCCGAGGCCACCCAAGGTGATGCCGGCGAACATGAGGAACAACAGGTCGGCACCCATCGTCGGCGACACGCCCTCATCGAGCCCGCGAAAGATGCCACCGGTTGCCGCAAGCATGCCACCCAGGATCCAGACGATTCGAATGATCTTCTGTGAGTCGATACCGGTGGACGACGCCAGATCAGGGTTGTCGCTGACGGCCCGAGTGGCCTTGCCCAGCCGGGTGCGCTGCAAGGCGAACGCCACCGCAATCAGTATCACGAGAGAGATGGCCGATGTGGTGAGGTCGCGCGGGGTGATGCAGACCGGGCCGAGTTCCGTGCAAGTCTGATTGTTGAAGTTCCCGAACTGCTTGACGCGACCACCCAGCTGCCACAAGAACGCGTTCTTCAGAATGATGGCGAGGCCGACGGTGACCACCATCTGCGACACGAGCCCGATCTTGCGTCGCCGTAGCGGGCCGAACACGATGCCATCGAAGGCAACACCGAACAATCCACCGGCAAGGATTGCAATCGGTGCCGCGAGCAGCAGATGGAGGCCAAGGTCGATGTTGAGGATGTAAGCGGTCATGGCCCCGAACGTGACCATCTCACCGTGTGCGAAGTTGGTGAGGCCGGTGGTGCCGAAGATCAGCGAGAGGCCAACCGAACACATCGCCAGAACGAGGCCGAAGCGAGCTCCGTCGGCCAGACGTTGTGCGAATTGCGACCACCAGCCGATGGTGGCTCGCTCGGCCTGGCCCGTGAAGTAGTTCACTGTCACGTTGCTGGTCACGAAGCCGGCTTCGAGGACCTGGCGATCAGCTGTTCCCTCGAGCACGAAACCATCGGGTAGCGAAGATTCGTCGAGCTTGACCGTGTAATCGGCCTTCGCGGGTACCGGGATCGTGGTGAGGCCCTTGTCGTCAGTGACACCTTCACCGATCAAGGCCCCATCGGCACCGAGGACCTGGACTTTCGCACCGGCGATCGGTTCTTTCTTGGTCTTGCCGGTAGCCGCGTCGAGCACCTGGTTCTGAACGCGAACCTTGACAGCGACGTCGCCCTCAGCGGCTGGGGCCGCATGACCGGCTGGCAAGGTCGCGGCATCAGCGGGCGCAGGAGCGGCAAACATGCCGAACACAGTGAGCCCTGCGAGCAGGAGCACTGCGAGATGTTGTAGTCGTGTCTTCAACTGGTCCCCTGGTAGATCCCGCCGGACGGCCTGTCCGGATTGGCGGCGTATTTGACCTTGCGCGAGCACCCGGCGTCAATAGTGTGCGCACGATGTTCACAATTCCCCGGCGGCAGCTTGCCACATTCGCAGTGTTGGCGTCCGCCGTTCTGTTCGGAACGACGGGCACCGTTCTGGTCAACGCGCCCGACGCGGCCGACCCGTATTCGGTGGGGGCCGTTCGCTTGCTCATCGGTGGCGCCACGTTGAAGGTGATTGCATCGCGCAGAGGAGGCGGCTTCCTCCGGGGACCCTGGCAGCGCTCGTCCATCCTGCTCACCGCCCTCGGCGCGGTCGGCGTCGCCGTCTTCCAAGTGGGCTACTTCCTTGCCGTGGAGCGCACCGGTGTTGCGGTGGGCACCGTTGCGACCATTGGCTCGGGCCCCGTGCTCAGCGGCGCCATCAGTGCCGTCATCCATCGCCGTCCGCCGAACCGGCGCTGGCTGGTGGGAACTGCGATCAGCGTTGCCGGCGTTGGCCTGCTCGGCCTCGCCGGTCGAGATGCCGCGGTCGACCTGACGGGCCTTGCGTTGGCGGTCTGCGCCGGCTTGGGGTGGGCCGTGTTCGCAACTGTGGGCAAGCATCAGATCGATCTCGGGCTCGACAGTACGGCCAGCATGGCCGCAATGTTCAGTGGTGGCGCGGTGCTGCTCAGCCCACTCCTGCTCACTCACTCCCCCGCCTGGGCGCTCACCGGGTCCGGAGCGTTGGTCGCGCTGTACCTCGGGGTGGTGACCGTCGGCGTGGCGTACACGCTCTACGGCATCGCCTTGCGTTCGCTCCCTGCGCCGACAGTCATCACCCTCACGCTGCTCGAGCCCATCACCGCCGCCATGCTGGGCGCTGTGGTCGTCCACGAGGGCATCCGCCCGGCAGGTTGGGCGGGCATCGCCTTGGTGGTCGTCGGTCTCGTACTCACCGCTACCGTGGCCGCGTGACGACGACTCCACCAATCGCGGCCGCCGTGCCCCAGCCAACGCTTCGTGGGCCCGAGCCCGACGAGTGCCAGATACTGCTGATCCGCCACGGTCGCTCCGCCGATGTCGTCCCCGGCTCACCCGAGTCGGCCGACCCGGAGCTCCACGCGCAGGGCATCGAGCAGACGGCGCGACTTGCCGCACGGTTGGCAGGCAAGACCATTCATGCCGTCTACAGCTCTCAGCTGGCCCGCGCCCGCCAGACCGCGCACCCTCTCGCCGACGAACGCGGGCTCACCGTGATCGAACACGTCGATCTGGAAGAGGTTCGCCTCGGCGACTGGGGCAACGGCGAGTTCCGACGGCGAGCGGCCGCCGCAGACCCTGAGTGGGTGGCGTGGAGCCGCACTGGGCGATGGGACGGGATCCCGGGCGCAGAAGGCGACGAGTTGTTTCGTAGCCGGGTGGCCGGCGTCGTCGACGCACTTGCGGTGCAGCATCGCGGCGAATGCATTGCCGTCGTCGCCCACGGTGGGACGATCAATGCGTACGTGGCGCACCTGTTGGGCGTGGAGCGTTCTTTGCTCTTCACTGTCGAGAACACGTCCATCACCCTCGTGCGCACGGGACGGCACGGGTCCACTCTGGTGACGGTCAACGACTGTCACCACCTCTACGATCCTGTGCTGTGACCAGCACGCCACCTGCACCGATCCGTAACCGAGTCTCCGAACTCCTCGGTGTCGATTACCCGATCATCCAGGCCCCGATGGGCTGGATCGCCCGTAGCCAGCTGGCGTCCGCGGTCAGCAACGCGGGCGGTATGGGCATCATCGAAACCTCCAGCGGTGAGCTGGATGCGGTGAGGGCCGAGATCGCGAAGATGGCCGATCTCACCGACAAGCCGTTCGGTGTCAACATTGCGCAGGCGTTCGTTCGCGACCCGGGTATTGCCCAATTCGTCATCGATCAGGGTGTGCGCTTCGCGACCACGTCAGCAGGCGACCCGACGAAGTACACCGCCCAGCTGAAGGCGGCCGGCCTGACGGTGTTCCACGTCGTGCCCACGCTGGCCGCGGGCCTCAAGGCGGTGGCCGCAGGTGTTGACGGTCTGGTGGTCGAGGGCGGAGAAGGCGGCGGATTCAAGAACCCTCGCGACGTCGCCAGCATGGTGTTGCTGCCGTTGGTCGCCAGCCGCGTCAGCGTGCCGATCGTCGGCGCCGGCGGCATCACCGACGGTTCCAGCATGGCCGCCGCGTTCGCGCTGGGGGCCCAGGGCGTGCAGATGGGCACCCGAATGGTCAGCGCTGCCGAGTCGCCCGTGCATGACAACTGGAAGCAAGCCATCGTCGGCGCCGCGGAGACCGACACCGTGTTCCTCAACCGCTTCTCCAAGCCTGGCCTGCGGGCGCTGCGCACCGAGCGCACCACTCGTCTGGAGCACCAGGACCACGTCGAGATGAGCGAGATGAGCAGCGCCCTGGACCTCTACTTCGGCGGCGACATGGAGGCGTCCATCGCCCTCACCGGTCAGGTAGCAGGCCGCATCCAGTCCGTTGTCCCTGTGCGGGAGATCATTCACAGCACGGTCGACGAGTTCCGCGCCTGCATTGCTGAGCTGGCCAAGCTGCTGTGAATCCCTGGCTCACGCGCACCGTCGCGATAGCCTCCGCGATGGGTGGAAACCTGCCGAGCTGAGCTCGGCTATTCCGGAGGCCCACCCCCATGGCAATGATTCTCAATCAAGCGAAGGCTGCCCTTCGCATCCTGATGTATTTGATGGTGGCGTTCTTTGCGATCAAGCTCTGGCAAGATCCCGCCGGTTCCGCCGACACCACCGTCAACTTCATCGGCTCAGTCGGGCACTTCTTCGCGGCGCTGATCAACAAGCTCGGCGAGTTCGTCCAGAGCCTGGGCAGCTGACACCGACACTTTGGTGGTGCTCGCCCACAGCCATGCGGTACAGCCGACCAACACGGTCGCGCCTCCGAGATGCAGTGCCACCAGCGCAATCGGTAGGCCGTTCGAGTACTGCACGTAGCCGATTGCCCCCTGCACGATTGCAGTCAGCAACCACGCCGTGAGCGGCGCATCCAGAACCTGTCGATCGTGACGCAGGCGGCGCAGGTGCCACAGCAGCGACAACGCAATAGCCACCGTGATCCACACGATGGTGCCGTGCGCGCGCGTCGCCCAGACCAGCGCGTCGCCGTTGATGTCGCATTCCTTGCCGAAGAAACGCTTCGCGGCCTCATCGGTCACGATGCAGTTGCCTGCCGCGTCCTTCAAGGTCGTGCCGGCATGCGGGCCCGTTCCGGTGACCACCGTTCCCGCCAGCACGGCCAACGTCGTCGACGCAGTCAGCAGTCGGACACGACGGCGAGTGCGGGGCACGACGGCATTCACGCGGTGACCGTTGTCCGGTTCACGCGAGCGAACCAGCATCATCACTGCGGCCCACACCAGCACCATCGACAGCACGAAGTGCACCTGCACGAGGGCCGGGTGCAACTTGCTCCACACGACCACAGCGCCGACCAGACCCTGCGCCGGCACGCCGACCAGCATCACCATGCTGAACAACAGCAGGTCGCGCCGCCGGGGCCGACGGAACCAGGCAGCGAGCGCCGCCAGCGCCACGCCGACCGACACGAGGAAGGTGAACAGACGGTTGATCTGCTCGATGGCTGCGTGTTTGCTGGAGACGTCGATGATCTTGGTGTTGTTGCAGTTGGGCCAGTCGTTGCAGCCAAGGCCGGAACCGGTCAGCCGCACCAGCCCACCGGTGACCACGATCGCACCCAGTAGGACCAGCGCCGCAACGCAGATGGAGCGGAACTGTGTGGGCGTGAAACCTTCCGCTCGTACCCGTCGCCAGTGCGCTCGAAGTCGTGACATGGCCTCCAGGCTACGGGCATCTCGCCGGCGGGGTGCCAGCGTGCGATGGCGAGCGACCAAGGTCACTACGGTTCACGACGTGCTGACCAGCTTCGACGACTTCCCGATTCACCAGGCCTCAGTGCCGATTGCACACAGCGCTACCGGCGACCTCAACCAGTACGACCGCTACTTCTTCAACGGCTATTCCCGCGATGGCGGTCTGTACTTCGGCGCGGCAATGGGCCTCTACCCAAATCGCCATGTCGCCGACGCGGCGTTCTGCGTGGTCAAGGACGGCGTGCAGCACAGCGTGTTTCACAGCCAGCGGGCACCGCTGGACCGTCGCGACGCGACGTCGCTCGGGCCGATCGTCGTCGATGTGCTGCTACCGCTCCAGACGCTGCGCGTCACGGTTGATGCACCCGAGCAAGGCCTTCGTGCAGAGCTGACCTTCGATGGCCGCTCGCAGGCGATCGAAGAAGCCCACTTCTTCGAGCGCGTGGGCATGCGTACGTTCTTCGACTACACCCGCTTGACCCAGTTCGGCGCGTGGACGGGCTGGCTGGAAGTCGATGGCGTGTGCCACGACATCACACCCGCCGACGTATGGGGTTCACGTGATCGGTCGTGGGGTATCCGACCAGTCGGCGAGCCACAACCGACAGGCGCTCCTGTCCAGGTGCCACAGTTCTTCTGGTTGTGGGCACCTGTCAACTTCCCCTCGCTGTCCACGCACTTCGACGTCAACGAGTACGGCGACGGGCGCCGCTGGCACGAGACCGGCGCCATTTCACGGCTCGGTGAGGCGCCGCACATGATGCGCTCGGCCGACTGGCGAGTGGCGTGGCGCCCTGGTACACGGTTCGCCGACTCGTTCGAATACGACCTGATCGAGTGGGACGGCGCACGCCACACCGTGAAACTGCAGCCGCGTTTCGAGTTCCAGATGCGTGGCATCGGCTATGGCCACCCAGAGTTCGGACACGGTTGCTGGAAGGGCGAGTCAGCCACCGGCGGCGAGCGCCTGCAGCTCCCGGTCGAGAACCCGTTGTCACGCGAGCACGTGCACGTCCAAGCGCTCTGCGACGCCACGCTGACCATGGCTGACGGCACCGTCGAGCACGGCCAGGGCATCCTCGAACAGCTCGCGATCGGCCCTCACCCGAGCGGGCTGACGGGCATCCTCGACGGCTACGCCGGCTCTGGTGGTGCGTCGCGGGTTTGATGACGTCGCAAGCTCCGTGTGCGACACACCCCCAGCCGCCCTCCAGTCGTGTCCGTCGATGCGAGTGCCACACCGCCAGTGCGAGTGCCACCGCGTCGATCCGAGTGGCAGCTGTCCGTGCGAGTGGGTACTCGCACCCCGGGGTACGAGTACCCACTCGCACGGGTGCGTGGCACTCGCACCGACGGCGTGGCACTCGCACCAGGGTTCAGTGGATTCGGAGGTCTCCGACGAAATCATCTCGACGGCTACGCCGGCTAGGTGTGGCGGATGGTCATACCGCCGTCGACCGGGATGGTGGCGCCGTTGACGAAGCTGCTCGCGGGCAGGCACAGATTGAGCGTCATGTGCGCCACCTCCTCGGGTGCACCGTAGCGACGCAGCGGCACCCGGCGTTTGGCGTAGGTCTCCTTGGCTTCGTCGGCGATACCGGCGGTCATGCCGGTGTTGATCGGACCTGGGCAGATGCAGTTGACGGTGATCCCGACACGGCCCAGCTCCACCGCAAAGCTCTTCGTCAGCCCGACCACCCCGGCCTTCGTCGCCGCGTAGGCGGCCAGCCCGGCCGTCGTCACGATTGCTTCGGTCGAGGCGATGTTGACCACTCGCCCACCACCCTCGGCGGCGCGCAGGAACGGAAGACACAGCCGGATCAGGCGCGAGTGCGAGGTGAGGTTGACCTCCAGCGTGCGCGCCCAATTGAACTCGTATTCCGCCTCTTCCATGAAGGCCGAGTTGATCAGCGAGATACCTGCGTTGTTGATCAGGACGTCAATGCCACCAAGCGTGTCCAGCACACCGGCGACCATCCACTTCAGCGCATCGTGGTCGCCGACGTCGACCACGAACCCCACTGCAGCGTCCACGCCATGTGCCGTACGAATCTCGTCGACGACCGTCGCGACGGCATCGCCGTCGATGTCGACGACCGCCACTCGGGCGCCCTCGTCGGCAAACAGATGGGCGGTGGCTCGGCCCATCCCGGAGCCGGCCCCCGTCACGATCACTCGCCGACCTGCCACCGAACGGGACAGCTCCGTCAAACGCATCACACCGCGTTCCAACGTTCGCTGCCACCCATTCCGTAACTGTCGAGCCAGAGGGCGCGCTGGGGCGTGATCGCAATGAACGCTGTGCCAGGCGAATTGTCCGGACCTCCCGGCGCGAACGCATTGAGGTCGTAGTCGAACGCGTTCCAGAGGCGCTGCTTCGTCTCCAGGTCGGCGTGCACTGTCGCTGTCCCCCACACCTCGAGACCATCGCCCTTGGCCTCGACCTGCCAGTGCAGCGCTACGTTCGCGTTGGCCCTCAGGTTTCGCACCTTGACCGACGTCTCGCCGCACATCACCCACAGCACGTCGCCCACCCAGCAGGGGTGCACCGGCACCACATCTGGATTGCCATCGGCACCAACCGTCGCCATGTGTGCCCACATGCTGAGCGCGCTGCCCTTTGCCTTTACGTCGTCGAGGTCCATCCTCAGATCATGACGTATGACCGCCCAACAGCGCCAGTATCGTGCGCGCGGTGAAGAAGCCCACCGTCGCCGAGCGCCGTGCCGAAATCCTCGAGACCACGTGCGAGGTCGTCATCGAACGTGGTTTCGCGGCCACTCGGATTGCCGATGTCGCCAAGCGGTTGGAGGTCTCCAGCAGCCTGATCCACTACCACTTCGACTCCAAGGAGCAGCTGCTGGCGGAGGCGTTCGCCCACTACGCGCGCAAGGACGTCGCGGAGATGGAGGCCGAGATCGGGGCCGCGCCGAGCGCTGTTGCACAGCTCGACCGCGTCATTCACAACTACGTGCCCGAGGGCAGCGGAGACGTCGAGTGGATGTTGTGGATCGACGGTTGGGGCGAGGCGTTGCGGAACCCGATGATGCGCAAGATCAGCCAGGAACTCGACGCCCAGTCGGCGGGCCTGGCCGAGCGCGTCATCCGCCATGGTGTCGATACCGGCGAGTTCGTCTGTGTCGACCCGGCCGCCGCCGCGCTGCGCCTCACCGCCGTTGTCGACGGTCTGGCAGTCCAGTTCGCCGCCCACGACGGCACACTCACCCGCGACCAGTTCATCGACCACGTGCGCACCCTTGCTGCGTGGGAAGTCGGCCTCGAGCCCGAGGCGTTGCGCGACGGCAGTGCCATCGTCGCGTTGGCAGGGCCGCCCTCCCCCGCCATCGACAACTCGCTGCGCCAGTTGATTGCCCGCTACTGCGACGCCGTCGTACGCAACGACGCCGACGCGTTTGCAGCGTGCTGGGCCGACGATGCGTCGTGGATTCTGGGCAAGCCGATCATCGGCCGCGACGCAATCGCAACAGCATTTCGCAAGTTGATGGCCAGCTATACATGGCTGGCTCAGACCGCCCCCAACGCCGTGCTCGAGGTCGATGAAGCGGCCGGCACCGGTACCGGCCGCGTCATGATTCACGAGGCGTACCTGTCGAAGAAGGACGGGCGCGGTGAGCTGGTTGGCGTCTACCACGACCGCTATCAGCGCGCCGGCAACACGTGGTGCTTCTCCGAGCGGCGCATCGAAGTCATCACCCGCGGATAGCTGTCGCCCGGACTACGGGCGTACTTCGTAGAACGCGTTCACGCTGTGGTCGATGTCGAGCTTGCGGAAGCGTGTGAACCCGGCGGTGTCGGTCATCGCCCGTGCCTTGTTCTCCGAGAGACCCAGCGTGCCCAGCCCCTCACCGTCGGCCTCGCTCAGGGCGGAGGACATGCACGAGAGCACGCTGATGCCGTACATCAGCGAGGCCATCGGGTTCTTGCGGGCATTCTCCTCGAACGTATCGAGCGCCTTGATGTCGACCAGCAACCACACCCCGTCGGGTTTGATGGCGTGACGGATGCGGCGCATCATGTCGGTGGGCTGGGTCATGTCGTGGATGCAGTCGAAGGTCGTGATGAAATCGACGGAGTTGTCCTCTGGCATCGGCGACTGCCGCGGGTCGTCGAATGCGGCATTGTGCAGCCCGCTGTCCTCCAGCTTCTGCGCCGCGCGAGCGAGCGCATACTGCGAGATGTCGTAGCCATGGAACGTTGAATGCGGAAACGCCTTTGCCATCAACAGCACGGCGCTACCGGCACCGCAACCGATGTCGACGACACGTGCGCCAGCCTCCAGACGAGCGACCAAACCCTGCACCGCGGGCAGCACCGTCGGCAGCAGATTCGCGTTGCTCCAGGGTTCGAAACTGCGCTCGATGCCCACGGCGCCCTGTGGGCCATGACTGTCGTAGTCGTGGCCGACGCCGGTGCGGAAGCTCTCGCGCACGTCTTCGAGCGCGTGCATCGTCTGCGGCAACCGGTGGAACATGCCCATCCCGTAGGCCGGATGGTCGGGAGTGGCGAAGACGACCGCTGCCTCCGGGGTCAGTGAGAAGCGGCCCTCGCTGTCGGCAACGATCAGCCGCGCTGCCGCCTGGTTGTGCGCCCACTCACGCACCCAACGCTCGGCGAGGCCGGCTCGACCCGCCAGCTCGGCGGTTGTGAGTGGATGGTCTGCCTGCTTCATCTCGCTGTACAACCCGAGTTGGTCACCGAGGTGGATCATGCCGGCGGTGACCGCTCCCTCCAGCTTGGTGAACACCTGGTACGAGAACATCTTCAGCGCGTCCGCGTCGATCTGGTCCGTCATGGCTGTGCCTTTCAGCTGGGGTCGATGAAGTTGGGGGCACGCTTTTCGAAGTTGGCCATCACGGCTTCCTTCTGGTTGGCGCGCCCGATGAGCGAGCCGATGGCCGCACGCTCGGCGGCGAACTGTTCGGCCGCACCGTGGTTGAACAGCCCGTTCAGCAACGCCTTGCCGGCGCGCACAGCGTCAGGGCTGCGGCCGGCGATCCCGCGCGCCATCTCCATCGCATCGTCGTACGGCGTCTCGGAGAGCTTCGTGGCAATACCCAGCGCAAACGCTTCGCGACCATCGAACATGCGAGCTGTCAACACCAACTCCTTGGCCACGTCGGCTCGAACCAACTGCGACAGCATCATCGTGCCTGTCATGTCAGGCACGAGACCCCAGTGGATCTCGCGAACACTCATCTGCGTGTCGGGGTGCACGATGCGAATGTCGGCGCCGAGCGCGACCTGAATGCCGCCGCCGATGGCGTGCCCATGGACCGCAGCGATCACGGGCACAGGAACTTCCTGCCACACCCAGCAGACCTGCTGACCGAGGTGCGTGATGCGACCTTCCTTCATGGCACCCGGGTTGCCGCCCTCTGGACGATCGCCGCCACCGGCCAACGCGGACATCGTCGCGAAGTCCAGCCCGGCGCAGAACGACGAGCCCTCACCTGACAGCACCGTGACACGTACACCTGGCTCCGTCTTCAACCTTTCGCCAGCCGCGGCGAGCGCTTCGAACATCGCACCGTCGAGTGCATTGCGTTTGTCGGCACGGGTCATACGCACGTCGGCGATGCCGTCGGTGATGGTGATGGATACGCGGTCTTCGGACATGACCGAGAGTTTGTCAGGTCAGTTCTTCACCGCTCGCAGCGTGTAGGTAGCTGCCAACCGCTCGGGGTTCTCGCGCAGGCGGAACTCCCCCATCTCATCTTCGATCATTTCGTCAGCGAGGGGGTTCCACGGCACAGACTGGTGCTCCTCGAAGAGCGTCACTGTCAAGCCAGCGTCCCACAGCGCGTTGAACACTTCGGAGAGCGAATGGTTGAAGCTGACGATGGTCGGCGATGTCAACACACCGTCATGTTCGACGTAGGTGTGCTCCTCGACGAACACAGTGCCCGCGGTCTCGAAGTACGCGAACTCGATCACCGGCAGGCCGTCGGGTCGCGGATCGCAGAGCGTCCACAGCATCGGGTGCCCTTCGCGGATGAACAGGAAGCCGCCCGGCTTCAGTAGCGCAGCAACGACCTGCGCCCACCGGGCTACGTCGGGCAGCCAACACAGCGCACCGATGCCGGTGAAGACGAGGTCGAACTCGGCAGCGGGAAGGTGATCCAGCGCTGAGTACACATCGCTCTCCACGTAGTCGATCTGCTGGCCGCAGTCGGCAGCAAGCCGGGCCGCGACCTCCAACGCAGGGCCCGAGAAGTCGAGGCCGGACATCTGCGTGCCAAGGCGCGCCAACGACACGGTGTCGGTGCCGATGTGGCACTGCAGGTGCACTCCGCGCAGCCCGGCGATGTCACCGAGCCGCGGCAGGTCGAACTGGACAACTCGCGAGAGATGAGAGGGGTCGTCGGTGAACTCGTGTAGGTCGTAACCACGCTCGTGGTGGGGCACGCGACTGTCCCAATTGGCCTTGTTGATGCGCTGGTAGTCAGAGACGTCGATCGGTTCCACGGCGACCAGCCTGGCACGCCGTGCAACACTGTCGGGATGGAATTGAACCTGTCTGCCGACGAAGTCCTGGCCACCACACGCGCTGTCCGCAAGCGCCTCGACTTCGACAAGCCCGTCAGTCGCGAAGTGATCGAGGAATGCCTGCAGCTGGCGCTCCAGGCGCCCACGGGCAG
>Ga0105048_10004807_pt1 | contig 21939 bp, 19 predicted proteins | sample MAT05_FD_78382 | JGI IMG/M metagenome (GOLD analysis project Ga0105048, IMG submission 78382) | Freshwater microbial communities from Lake Fryxell liftoff mats and glacier meltwater in Antarctica - MAT-05 | ecosystem: Environmental > Aquatic > Freshwater > Ice > Liftoff microbial mat | place...
ACGCCCGGCACCTCGTGCGCCCCGGCGGCCAGCACCACCCGCTGGGCGCGCAGCCGCTGGGCGACTTCGGTGCGCGCCAGCGGCCGGCGGCCGCGCACCCAGTACTCGCGGCGAAAGCGCGCGCCCAGCATCAGGTCGCGCGCCATCTCGCGCAGCACCAGGTCTTCGGTGGACGCCAGCTCGGCCTGCTGGGCGGCAGAAAAATGCGCATCGGCGAAGCGGTAATGCAGCTCTGACGATCCGGCGTAGGACAGCCGCGCCGCATCCAGCTCGGCGGCCGTCTGCGCGAACGACATCGGGTGCCAGTCCTCGTTGAGCAGTTCGTGCAGCACGTAGGTGGCCGGTTTGGTGGCCAGATCGGCCAGCCGCGCGCGCAGGATCGGCAGGCTAGCCTCTTGCGTGCCGTCGTGGGCGAGCAGCCTCTGCGCGTAGGCCAGGGCGGCCTGCACGCGCACCGCGTCGGACGCGCCGGCGGCGCTGGCGCGGCGCATGTGCTGCAGCATCAGCTCGCGCAGCGGCAGCAGCGGGGCCCAACCGGGCAGCGTGTTCCAGCCGATGTAGAGCACGCCGCCCGGCATCAGATGGCGGTGCAGGAAGCCGACGATGCGCTCGCGGTTGGCCGCCGAGACCCAGCTCCATACGCCGTGCAGCGCGACGAAGGCGAACTGCGGCAGGTCGCTGCGGGCGAAGAAGTCCTCGAAGCTCTGGTCGCTGACCACCCCATCGCAGCCGGCGGCGTCCATCAGGCGCTGCGCCTGCGCGGCGTGGTCGGGCATGAAGTCGTTGCCCCACCAGCGTCGCGAAGGGTCGCCGGCCGCATGCATCGCCAGCGACAGGCCCTGGCCGAAGCCCAGCTCGCAGCAGGGCCCTGGCGGTGGCCCGTCCAGCCCTTCGAGCAGCAGCAGGAAGGCCGCGCGCTGCGGGTTCAGGTCAGCGTAGTACTGATGCGTGTAGCCGGTGGCGGTGGCGTAGCCCTCGGACCAGTGCGGCGTCGCCATGCGCGTCCTTGGTGCCAGTGAGGGCGCGATGGTATGCCCGCGCTGCACGACAGCATCCCGACGGCTGACCGATCAGTTGGTGGCGTGGATCTGCCAGCGGCGCTCGACGTAGCCGGGCTGCGTGACCAGTGCGTTGTCCGGGCAGCTGCTGCTCGAGTTGCAGGCCACCGCGTCCAGCGTGTACAGGCGCATCGTCTGCGCCACGCCGGGGCTGGATTCGCCCTCGTTGTACAGCGTGCTGTTGCAGCTGACGGTGACTCGCATGCCGTTCTCGCTGCTCATGTCTATCGTGCTGCTGGCACCGCTGCAGGTGGTCCAGGTCCCCTTGAAGGCCTGCCACAGGCCCCACTGGAGCCCGGCGCGCGCGGCCTGCACGGCGCGCGCCGACAGCAGCTCTTGCGCGGTGGTGGTCTGGGCCGCGCTGTTGATGCGCACCACCGCCGCCGCCACGCCGGCCAGCAGCACCAGCACCACGATGATGGCGATGGCGCCCAGCCCGCGCTGGCCTGTTCGCTGCAAGTTCATGGCGTGTTCACCACGTGCACGCCGAAGACCAGGCTGGCCGTCTCGCTGTTGCGCGACAGCTCCAGCTGCAGCGAGACGAAGCCGTTCTGCTGCGTGGCGCCCTGGTTGGCGTCGTAGATGAAGCGGCACGAGCGCACGTTGGCCGCCAGCACCGCGCCGCCAGCGGTGGACGGGCAGGCCGAAGGCACCGCGCTGTTGAAGCCGTAGTTGGACAGGCGCACCAGCGTGCCCTTGCCGTTGCCGCTGGCGTTCAGCGTGCCGTCGGCACCGCTGCAGACGTAGAACACCGCGCGCTGCGCCGCCGGCACGACGACGAAACGGCCGCCGTCGTAGCCGGCCGGGAACTGCGTGCTCGCCACCGTCAGCCGATGCCGGCCGTACGCGGCAGCGGGCGTGGCGACGGCGCTGATCGCCGCCCGGTTGCTGCCGGCGTAGACATCGCCCGGGTTCTGGTTGTCGATGACCACGAAATCGCCCACCGTCGGCGTGGTGGACAGGGTGCTCAGCACATCGAAGACGGTGCTCGCCTGCGCCGTGTCCAGCGAAGCCGAACAGCTGGCCGAGGGCGTGCAACTGGCGCCGCTGTCGTTGACGATGTCGGGGCCGCGCCGGTAGCGCCCACCGGTGCTGGTGGGCACCAGCTCGAAGCAGTCGCTCGACGGCGTGCGGACTGAGTTGGGCACCGCGCTGCGCACCTCCATCTGCATGCGGCGCAGCGCGTGGCCGGCCTGCGCGGTGAGTTCTGCGCGCACGCGGGTGGTCAGATAGTTGTCGAACACCGGGCGCAGGAAGGCGGTGATCGAAACCGCCAGCAGGCCGAAGATGACGATGGCCACCACCGCCTCGATCAGCGTGAAGCCGCGCTGGCGGCGGGGTTCATGACGCGAATCAGGACTCGAATCAGGACGAAAATCAGGACGCAAAGTCGGTCCTCCAGCCGGTGAGCGTCAGCGTCTGGCCGCCGCGTGTCACGGTGACCGTGATCCGGCGCGCCGCGCTGAGGCCCGAGAGCGTGCCTGCCGCCACCGTGATGGCCACCGAGTAGCCCGTCAGCAGCGCAATGCTGGTGCCGTCGACCGCGCAGACCGTGCTGCTGCTGTAGCCGTTGTAGTCCAGCAGGTCGTTGAAACCGGTGCGCGCGCAGCCGGTGTTGGCCGCGTTGGCCGCCGCCGCGTAGGGCTTGAGCTGCACCTCTTCCATGAACTGCTGGGCCACGGCCAGCATCTGGCGCTGCACCACCGGGTCGGCACTGCCGCGCACGCTCTCGCGCACGGCCACCAGCACGCCGGTCAGCGCGACGCTGATGACGACGATGGCGACGATGGCCTCGAGCAGCGTGAAGCCGCGGCTGCCGGATTGGCGACTGCATCGACGAGTTTCCCGGCTAGCGCACAAGGCCAGTCTCCGCGCTGACGCTGATCGAGGTCTGGCCGCTGATGGTGATGGTGCGGTCGGTGACGGTGGTGCCGGCGCCGTCGGTGGTGATGCGGCCGTCGGGCTGGAAGAACAATGCGCCGGTGGGCGCCACCGCGGTGGCGATGGCCCGGGTATCGCGCGCGTAATTGGCGTGGCCGTCCGGGCCGGTGAGCGAACCGGCACAGGCGGTGGCCGGGTTGGCGGTGGCGATGGTCAGTGTCACGGCGTCGGTGGCCACGCTGGCGCAGACCAGCCGCCGGTGGCTGATGGCGGTGGCCTGCGCGTGGCGCAGCGCGGCCTGCACCTGGTCGCGCCAGGCATCGCCGCGCATCAGGTTGGCGCTGTCCAGGCGTGGCAGCGCGACCACCGCCAGCACGCCCATCACCACCATCACGGCCACCAGTTCGATGGTCGTGAAGCCGCCTTCGGCGCGCCTAGAACAGTTCGCGCGCATGGACGGTCCGGCGCGACTCGGGCGCGAAGATGCCGAAGCTGGCGCGCGCCATCGGATCGCGGTCGAAGGTGGCGGCGCAACTGCCGTTCTGCGAGCGCAGCCAGGCCAGCGCGGCCCCGGTGGTGGCGGCCAGGGTGCCGGCGCAGCTCTGGTGGGTGGTGGTGCTGCCCAGGTTCAGCGCGAGGTCGATGCTGCCGGTACTCGATGCGCTGGGCGCGGCCAGTGTCAGGGTGCCGCTGCCTGCGCTGATCGACACGGCCGAGGCACTGGTGGTCCAGACGCCGGCGGCGCCGGTGGCGGTGCGCACGTTGCCCAGCGCCACCGCGGTGGACGCCACGCTGGTGCAGCTGTCGTTGCCGTTGAGCAGCCAGCTCGAGCCGCTCCAGTACTCGGCCTGCACGGTGAGCTGCAGGGCGGCGCTCTCGCGGCCGAAGCCGTTGGCCACACGCAGGCGGCCGCTGCGCAGCACGGTTGCGCCTTCTGTCTGGCCGCTGGAGCTGGCGCCGTCGGCGTCGACCGCGCGCAGCACCAGCGTGTGCGGCCCGGTGAGCTTGCTCGTGTAGCCGTAGTTCGGTGCCGCGGCGGCCACACCGCTGGTGAAGGCACTGGCGGCCACCGTCGTGCCGGCGCTGAAGCTGCCCACGCCCAGCGCGGCGCCGTCGCTCAACGTCACCGCCTTGGCGAAGGTGGCGCTGCCGTAGTTCAGCAGCGCGGTGCCGGCGGCGTTGCGTGCGGTAACGCCGCCGGTGAAGGCCTGGCCGGCATAGGTGAAGCTGGCCGAGCAGGCCGGCGTGGCAGCGGTCGTCAGGTGGTTGGCGTAGAAGCGCCCGACCGTGCCGCTGGTGGTGCCGGCGACGTTGCCGGTGCCCAGATAGTCGCTGTCGGCCACGTTGGGCGAAAGCGTGATGGCGCCCACCTCGCCCCAGGCGAAGGTGGTGCCGGTGGCGACACCGCTGCTGAAGGCGCCGAAGGCCGTCGGGTTGCTCAGCGCCGGCAGGTTGCCGCCGCCGGGCACCACCAGCGCGGCGGTCAGGCGCACGCCTTCGGCGCTGGTTTCGCGGCCGTAGTTCGGCGTCGCGCTGCCGCCCGCATCGACGGCCGTGACGGTGGCCGAGAAGGCCTGTCCGGCCGGTATGAAGGCGGTGCCCCCGACGGTGGACGCGCCGGGGTTGCTGCCCGGGTTGGCGATGGCGGTGGTGGCGCAGGCGCCGGCCGTGTAGCTGGTGCAGCGGATGGCTGAGAGCGTGAAGCCGGCCGGCTTGACGACGAAGGCGTTGCTTGACGCATTGAGGGCAGTCAGCAGCGAGCCGCCGGCCGCGCGGCTGGCGTTGAGCGTGATCTGCCCGACATCGGCGTAATTGAAGCTGAAGGGCGCGTTGCCGTTGGCGTCGAAGGTCATCGCCACCGCCGTGCTGCTGGCGCTGCTGCCGTTGGCGTTGCCGGCGACGGCCACGCCGCTGTTGCCGGTGAGCGTGAGGCGGTTGCCGGCGGAGCAGGTGGTCGGGTTGTTGCAGGTGGTGGACCAGTTCACGTTGCCCACGCCGGTGATGGCCGCCTCGCAGGCCTGCGTGGTGGTGCTGCTGCGCACGGCGCGCAGCACGTAGCCGCCCGAGCCTGTGCCTGCCGTCTGCGTGGGCAGCGTGGCGGCGGCGCCGCCGTTGCTGCTGGCGATGATGAAGCCGGCGGTATTGAAGGCGGTCACGCAGCTGTTGGCCGTGCTGCAGCTGCCGCCCTGGCAGCAGCGGCGCGCGTTGGCCCCGGCCGTGCTCTCGCCCGCCAGCGTGACCGTCACGCTGGCACCGTTGGCGGCGGCCGCATGGCTGAGCGTGGTGGTCGCCACGCCGCTGGGGTTGAAGCTCACGCTGGTTGCGCCCAGCGTGCCGGCGCTGGTGGCCAGCGTGGCGGTCTGGCCGTTGATGGTGGTCACCGGGTTCGTGCAGGGCGCACTGGTGTCCAGGCAGGCGGTGACGGTGAGCGTGCTGGCCACGCAGGCCAGGCTGCTGGCATTGAGCGAGAGCTGGTAGTGGTTGACCGTGGGCGTGCAGGGGTTGACCAGATCGGCCAGCCCATCGACCTCCAGTGCGCTCAGTTCGAGGGCGTACAGGCGCAACTCGTCGATGTAGCCGTGGGCCGAGTTGCTCGTGTAGCCCGTCGGTGTCCCGGTCACGCCGGCCATCCGTCGGGAGCCGACATAGAGCGTGGCCATGTTGCCCAGGCTGCCGTTCAGGACGGTGGTGGATGACGCCGCTTCGACGCCGTCGACGTAGATCCTCAGCCGATTGCCGGCCAGATTCCAGGTCACCGCGATGTGGTGCCAGGTGTTGGCGGCGTAGCCATAGCTGACCGTTGCCGCGGTCGAGGTGGTGCCCGCGCTGTCCTTGAGGGAGAAGCGAAGGACGCCGCCACCATCCTTGACCACGAAGAAGTGGCGGTCGCTGGCGCCGAGATCGTTCGATGCGTCGAAGAGCAGCCGCGCGTTGCCGTCGTTCCAGTTCGTGCTGCTGGCATACCAGAAGCTGATGGTTCCTGCAGGGCCCAGCGCGTTCGGGTCGATGCCGGTGTCGATGCCCTGTGCCGCCGTGCTGTTCGGAACCCGTGCCGCACCGCAGGTGCCGGTGCTGGCGTTGCCGACGGCGTATCCGGGCGGACTGGGTATCGATGTCCCGGTCGGTGTCGCGGTGCCCAGCACGCTGGCGTTGCGGTTGTTGCCGCTGCTGTCGACGATGCTGCCCCAGGTCGCCTCGTTGAGTCGGTAGTAGGCGTAGGTCGTGCTGGGGATGACGTAGTTGTCCACGATCGTGTTGTTGGCCGTGTTGCCGTCGCCGCCGGTGCCTGACAACGTCGCGGTGTAGGACACCGCGCCGGATATGCCGGCCATGACGTTCACGTTCAGCGTCAGTGTCGGGGCACTGGCCCCGGCCGCCACTGCACCCGCCCGGCTGCAGGTGACCACCTGGCCAGCAGCCCCGCAGGACCATCCGCTCCCGGAGGCCGAGACATAGCTCAGACTCGCGGGAAGGGTGTTCACGATGGTCAGGGCGCCCGGCTCAGGCTCGCTTCCGAGGTTCCTTGCGGTGAGCGTGTAGCTGGCCGCGCCTCCAGGATTGAGAACGCCGCTTCTGACCACGGTCAACGCAGGGTCGATGACCGATGGCTGCAGCACCATCAAGTGCCCGACCCCGTGGTCCGCCTCGTTGCTGGCGACGGCCTGCGAAGCCCCGGTCGCGCCGGCCGTGGTGCGCATGGCCGTGGCCATCTGCAGCGTGGTGCCCGAGCCGGTGGCCGCCGTCGGCGCCGATCGGCTCACGCGGACGCTCAGGCCGCTGATGCCCGTGGGCGCCGCGAAGGTGCTGGCCGACAGAAAGCTGATGCTGGATACCACCAACGTGTTCGCCGACACGGCATTGACCGAGGTGGTGCCGTGCGTCAGGCCGCTGTTCGTGAGGCGTGAACTCCACGCCGCGCCGTTGTTGTCGATCGGGTTTCCGCTGGACGTGTCGATGCCCGAGAACGCAAGCATGCCGCCCACCGCGCTGCCCCCCTGGTTGGAAGGGTTGGCAAAGGTCCAGGTGTACGACGCAGGCTCAGAAGTGGTGACGATCTTGTAGTAGGTCAGCGCGTTCATGCCGCCCGGCGCCGTCGATGTGCCGCCGTTCGTCTGTTGCGTCGAAGTCATCAGCACCCAGCCGCTCGGAACCGTCACCGTCATCGATCGGGGACGCGCGGCGATGGAGGCGATCAGCGCCTGCCCGGCGGAGATGCCCACGGGTCTGGGGATGGTCAGCGCACCTGCGCTCCCGTTGGTCGGCAGGCCGTCGTTCTGGGCACTCGAACTGGCAATGAACTCGATGGCCGCTGCAGCCGGCTGCATCCACGACAGCACGAGTACGCCGAAGGCAAGCGCAGGGCAAACCATGCTGCACAGGCGCCGGTATCGAGCCCTCTCGACACGGCATCGTGACGGCGGATGCTGCCGGCGGCGTTCAAGGAATGTCCATAACCTCCACATCGCACCATGCTAGGCCGCATCAGGTGCGCAGAAGCCTGAAGAAGCGGTGCTTGAAGGGCGCGACTCGGCCGCTGGCTCAGGCCACGTCCGTGCGGGTGGTTTGTGTCGTGGCGCCGAGCGGCGACGTGGCCTCGCCGGCGTGCTCCGTGTGAGCTCAGTTGCCCGCCGCGATGCCGTCGAAGGCGGCCGTCAGGCCGCCCGCGGTGCGGCTGACGGCGCAGCTCATGACACTGCTGTTGGTGGTCACCGCCACGCCCAGAGCGGCCACGGTGTAGCCGGCGGGCAGGCCGCCCTGCAGCAGGCCGCCGACGTCGTCGCAGTTGTCCACCGTGGCGCACTTGGCTGCGCTCACCGAGTGCGCGGTCAGCGAGCAGCCGCTGAAATTCAGCTTCATCGCGGCGGCTGCCGCACCCGCCACGCCGTCCACCGCAGCTTGCTGCGCCTCGGTGCGCATGTCGATGAATCTGGGCAGCGCAGCGGCCGCCAGGATGCCGAGGATGACGATGACCACGATCAACTCGATCATCGTGAAGCCGCCTTGCGGCGCTGCGCGTTTCATCTCGTTCTCCTGCGGCCCGCTGGCGGGCCAGGATCAGTTGCCGGCGGCCATGCCGGTGAAGGCAGAGTTCAGACCGCCCGCGGTGCGGGTGATCGTGCAGGCGGTCGTGTTGCCGTTGATGATCACGGGGACGACGGTGGTATTGGCCGTGTAGCCGGTCGGCAGACCGCCCTGCAGGATGCTGCCGACGTCGTTGCAGTTGTCCACCGCCACGCACTTGTTGGCGGTGACGACGTTGTTGGTCAGCATGCAGCCGCTGTAGTTGAGCGTCATCGCCGAGGCGGCGGCGCCCGCCACGCCGTCCACCGCGGCCTGCTGGGCCTCGGTGCGCATGTCGATGAAGCGCGGCAGCGCGGTCGCCGCAAGGATGCCGAGGATGACGATGACGACGATCAGTTCGATCATCGTGAAGCCGGTTTGGCGGGACTTCATGGCGTGGACTCCATACAGGTTGGCGGGCGGGGCGGTGGATGTGCGGGCGAGCGGAGCGGCCCCTTTGCTCCGGCGCGCCGGTTCAAGGACGCACGGGACTGGATGGGTTGTCGGCAGGCGGCGCTCATTTCTTGAACGACACCCGGCCCAGATCCCACATCGGCAGGAACACGCCCAGCGCCAGGATCAGCACCACCACGCCGAGAAAGGCGACGAGGATGGGCTCGATCTGCTGCGACAGGGTCTTCAGTTCGTACTGGACGTCGTTGCCGTAGAGACCGGCCACCTCGTCCATCATTTCGTCGATGGCGCCGGTTTCTTCGCCCACGGCAATCATTTGCAGCACCACCGGCGTGAAGATGCCGCTGGCGCGCGCGGCGCGCAGGATGGTGTCGCCCGATTCGATGCGCTGGCGCAGGCCGTCGATGCGCGAAGCCACGAACACGTTGTCGGCCGTTTGCGCCACCACCGCCAGCGCGCGCTCGACCGGCACGCCGCTCTTCAGCGCCAGCGCGAAGCTGCGCGCAAAGCGCGCCAGCGTGGCTTTCTGCACGATCTTGCCGGCCAGCGGCAGGCGCAGCCGCAGGTGGTCCCAGGCCATCGCGCCGGCCGGTGTCGCAATCCACGCCCGCAGCGCGAAGAAGCCGCCGACGCCGCCCAGCAGCAGCAGCCAGCCGTAGTCCAGCGTGAAGCGTGAGCTGGCGATCAGCAGCCGGGTGGGCAGCGGCAGCTCGGCGCCGAAGTTCTTGAACACGTCGGCGAAGGCCGGCACCACCAGCAGGTTGATGACCCCGATCGCGGCCACCATCGCGGCGATCACGAAACTCGGGTAGCGCAGCGCGGACTTCACCTGCTGGCTCATCTGGATCTCGAACTCGAGGTGCTGGAACAGGCGCAGGAAGACCTCGTCCAGGCGGCCGGTCATCTCGCCCACACGCACCATCGAGACGTAGAAGACGTCGAACACCTTCGGGTGGCGGGCCAGCGCCATCGACAGCTCCTGGCCGGATTCGAGGCTGCGCCGAACGTCGGCCAGGGTGTCGCGCATCGTCGGGCTCTCGCTCGACTCCTGCAGCCCGGCCAGCGCGGCCAGGATCGGCACGCCGGCACGCAGCAGCGTGTGCATCTGGCGCGCGAAGAGCAGGCGGTCGGTGGCCGAGACCTTGGCCTTGCCCCAGGACAGCGACCACGCGCGGGGCTCGGCCGGGGCACCAGCAGCGCTGGAGGCGGCCTGCGCTGGGGGCGCGGCGTCGCTGCCGGTGGTGGGTTCGATGCGCAGCGGCACCACGCCGCGTGCACGCAGCAGGTCGGCCACCGCGCCGGCACTGGCGCCTTCGAGCAGCCCGCTGACAGCGGCCCCTGCGCTGCGGCCGGTGTAGGCGTACTTCATGCTTCGTCGAGCTGCGTGGTGACGCGCATCGCCTCGTCCAGCGTGGTGCGGCCGGCGGCGGCCAGACGCACGGCGTCGCGCTTGAGCGTCTCGCCGGCCATCTGCAGTCGCGCGGCGCGGATGAAGGCCGCGGGCTCGCCATGGGCCAGCGCATCGGCCAGCCCGCTGCGCATCTCGAGAAACTCGTAGACCCCCGTGCGGCCGCTGTAGCCGGTCTGGTTGCAGGCGTTGCAGCCGACGGCGCGGTGCCACTTCGGGCTGCCCAGCTCAGGCCGCCGTTCGCCGCCAAGCCACTCGAGCTGCGCGGCGTCGGGCTCGTGCGGCTGCGCGCACTGCGTGCACAGCAGCCGCAGCAGACGCTGCGCCACCACCAGCTGCAGCGACAGCGCCGCCATGTAGCGCGGCACGCCCATGTCGAGCAGCCGGATCGGCGTGCTCTGCGCGTCGTTGGTGTGCAGCGTGGACAGCACCAGGTGGCCGGTCATGGCCGCGCGCAGCGCCGTCTCGGCGGTCTTCTGGTCACGGATCTCGCCGACCAGGATGACGTCCGGATCCTGGCGCAGCGCGGCGCGCAGCACGCGGTCGAAGCCGAGCTCGATCTTCTCCATCACCTGCACCTGGTTCAGCCCGGGCAGGCGGTACTCGACCGGGTCTTCCACCGTGATGATCTTGCGCTGGTTGTCGTTCAGCGCGGCCAGCGTGGCGTACAGCGTGGTCGTCTTGCCGCTGCCGGTGGGGCCGGTGACGAGGATCATGCCGCTGGGCCGGGCGATGGCGCGGCGCAGCGCGCCGTCCATCGGCGCGGGCAGCCTCAGCCGCGCCAGCGAGAGCAGTCCGCCGTCGTGGTTGAGCAGCCGCATGACCACCGACTCGCCGTACTGCGTGGGCATGGTGGAGATGCGCACATCCACCGCGCCGGCCTTCAGCCGCACGGCAAAGCGCCCGTCTTGCGGCAGGCGCTTCTCGGCGATATCCAGGCTGGACATCAGCTTCAGGCGCAGTGCCACGGCGCCGGCGATCTTCGCGTCGGCCTCGGTCTGCACGTGCAGCATGCCGTCGATGCGAAAGCGGATGCGCAGCGCCTTCTCCTGCGGCTCGATGTGGATGTCGCTGGCGCGGGCCTTGAGCGCCTCTTCGAAGACCGAAGCCAGCAGGCGCACCACCGGCGCGTCCTCGGCGGTGGCCTGGGTCAGGCCCAGCAGCTCGCCGACCTCGCCTTCGACGGTGCCGATCTGGCTGGTGAGTTCTTGCGCCAGCCCCGCGATGGCATTGCCGCTGCGGTAGGCGCGGTCGATCGCCGCCAGCAGCTGGGTTTCGGCGGCCACCGAGACCTCGATGTCGCGCTTGAGCAGGCGCGTCAGCTCGTCGTAGGCCATCAGGTCGGACGGGTCGGCCATCGCCACGCGCAGGCCGGCGGGGCCGTCGTCCAGCGGCAGCGCGCGCAACCGGCGCGCTTTCACCTCGGGCAGCAGCGCCGCCAGCTCGGGCGCCACGCCGCGGCCGCCGAGCTCGACGAAGGGCATGCCCAGCTGTCGCGCGAGCGACTTGGCGATCTGCGCCTCGGTGACCCAGCCGCTGTCCACCAGCACGCGGCCCAGCCGCCGGCCGCTCTGGCGTTGCGCCGTCAGCGCCTGCTGCAGCTGCTCGGCACTGATCAGCGACTCCTGGATCAGCAGGTCGCCAAGGCGGACGCGCTCCGGACGGGGCATTGCAAGCGGCTCGGGGTGTTCCTGGATGGACGCTCAGGACTTGGGCAGCGCCATCGGCTCAGGCGTGGTGGCCGCGGGGCCGTCGTCGCGAATGATGGTGGGCTTCATCAGGATCACCAACTCGCGCTTGGTGCTGACCTGGCCGGTCTGGCGGAACAGGCCGCCCACCACCGGGGCGTCCTGCAGGCCCGGCACGCCACTGCGTTCGTTGCGTGTCTCCTGCGTCATCAGGCCGCCGATGGCGACGATCTGACCGTCCTTGACGCGCACGATGCTGTCGGTCTGGCTGATCGAGCTGCTCGCCAGCGGCAGCTTGTACTGGCCCAGCGTGCCCAGGTCGATCACCTTGTTCTTTTCGGTCACCACGCTGATCGAGGGATGCACGTGCAGGATCACATTGCCTGCGTCGTCGATCTGCGGCGTGACGTCCAGCGCGATGCCGCTGAAGAAGGGCTGCAGCGTCAGGCTGGGCGTGGTGGTGCTGCCGCTGGTGCCGTTGCTTTGCGTGGTGGTGGAGATGCCGGTGACGAACAGCTCGTCGCTGCCGACCTTCAGCACCGCCTTCTGGTTGTTCAGTGTCGATACGCGCGGGCTCGACAGCACCGAGACTTCGCCCTGCGTCTGCAGGAAGTTCAGCAAGGCGGCGAAGTTGCTGGCCTGCAGCGTCAGGCCGTAGAAGCCGCGGCCCAGGCTCTGCGATGCGAGATCGCTGCCGACATTGCTGACCACATCGTTGTTGGCGATGGTGCCGCGGCCGCGCAAGGTGGTGCCCGGCGCTGCCACACCGGCCGAGACCGCCACGCGGTCGCCCAGGATGCGGCCGAAGGCGGCCCAGTTGATGCCGCTCTGCGAGTCCTTGGACAGCGAGACCTCGACGATCTTGGCCTCGAGCATCACCTGGCGCTCGATCGACAACTGCACTGCGCGCAGGTACTGGTCGACCTGCCGCTGCTCGTTCGGCGTGGCCTTGACCACCACCACGCCGGCCGACGGGTTGAGCACCACGCCGCGGCCGCCGGCCGTGCCCACCATCGCGGTCAGCGAGGCCTGCACTTCCTTCCAGAAATCGGAGTCCGAGGTGGTGCGCACATGGGCGCTGTCATCGGCGCGGCTGGTGCTGGCGCCACCGCCGCCGCCAGAGGACGACGCGCTGCTGTTGTTCGTGCTGCCACCGCCACCCGAGCCGGTGATCGAGCTGGAGGTCACGCGCACGTCAGACGCGCCCTGGCGCCGGCCGGGCAGGTAGTTCACGCGGTACAGCCGCGTCTGCACCGCGTTGCTGTGGATGAAGACGCGGTTGCCGCTGATGCGGAAGTCGTAGCCGAAGAGCTCGCGCAGCGTGTCTAGCGCCTCGGGCACCGTGGTGTCCTTGAGCGTCACCGAGATCGAGCCCGTGACCTCGGGCGAGACGAGCACGTTGAAGGGCGTGCCGCTGGCCAACTGCATGTAGACCTGCGCGGCCGGCGCGTTGGACACCGACAGGTCGAAGCGCGGCGAGACCGGCACCGGCAGCGGCGCGGCCGGCGGCGAGCCTGCGGCCTGGGTTTGCGCCAGGGCGGCGCTGGCGCCGGTGGCCGGCTCTGTGATCTGTGCGGTCCTTGCGATCTGTGCGATCTGTGCGGTCTGTGCGGACACGCTGGCGGAGGCCAGCGCCGAGGCCAGGGCCAGCAGCACTGCGGGGGCTGCAGGCGGCACTCGATTCGTCTTCATGGTGATCGGCTCCCGGCAGTGCTGACCGCCGATGGGGGATTGCTTGGGGTGGACGTGGAGTTCAGGCGGCCCGAGGGCCACATGGGCAGACGTTCGGTGCCGCGCGCGTGGCGCAGCGTCAGGCCGTCGGCGTCGATGGCGGTGATGGTGGCTTCGCCCAGCTTGTCGCCGACGCGCAGCAGGCGGCCGTCGACCAGCGCGCTGGCCTCGCCGCCGCGGCGCAGGTGGATCGACTGCAGCACGGGTGGCGGGACGGGGGCGACCGCAGCGGCCGAAGCAGCGGCTGCGGCGGCCGCCGCAGCCGGTGTGGCAGCCACGCGGGGCAGTGCACGCTCTGAGGGGCGTGTCGGGTCGCCGAGCGCAGACACCGGGCCCGGCCACAGCAGGGGCGTCGCCGCCAGAAGCAGTGGCAGCAGCAGCGGCAGCAGCAGGCGCAGCGCGGGCAGCGGGTGCAGGTTCGGCAACGTGCAGCGGGCCATCAGATGGCGATCCAGTGGCGCGAGGTGCTCAGCGTGTACAGGCGCAGGGTCAGCACCGCCCGCGGGTGCTGCTCGACGCGGAAGCTCATGCCGCCCCACAGCATGCGCTGCGGCATCTCTTCGAGCGCGGCGACATAGCCCATCAGGTCGGCGAAGCTGCCTTCCAGGGTCAGCTCCACACCGTGGCGGTACAGACCGGGCAGCGCGACGCCGCCGCCGGCGGCCGAGGCGGCAGCCGCTGGCGCCAGGGCTTGCGCCGTCGGTGGGGGCTGGCCAGCCGGGGTCGTCGGCGGGTTCGTCGCCGGGGCGGGCACGGCGGCGCCGGGCGGCAGCAGCAGGTCCGCGCGGCCCAGGGGTTTCATCTCGCGCACGCGCACCTGGCCGTGTCGGGCCAGCATCTGCTCGAGCAGCGGCAGCATCTGTTCCGGTCCGACCAGGGTCGACTCGAACTCGCGCATCAAGCGTTCGCCGTCCTGCACGCGCAGCCGCGTCTGGTCGAGCGTAGTCTGCTGACGCAGGCGCTGCTGCTCTTGTGCGATCTGCGCATGCAGCGTGGCGCTGGCCAGTTCGGCGCCTTGCGTCGCCTGCGTCTTGCGCTGCGCCTGCGCATGGTCCCAGGTGCGCAGCGCGGGCTGCAGCCAGACGGCATCGGCGAGCATGAAAGCCGCGGCGACGCCGGCGGCCGCCAGCAGCATGCGTTCACGCGGGGCGCGGGCGTCGAAGGCTCGAGCCCACGCCTGCCAGGTCGCACGCCGGCCGGGGCCGGCGGCGGCCGGTGCCGCGGTGGCGGTGGCGGTGCCAGGGCGCAGGCGGGCGAAGAGATTGCGGGCGATCATGGCCGGGGGGCGGGCGCCGAGGAGGGCGCGCGTGCCACCGTGCCGCCTTCGAGGCCGGTGGTGGCTGCGCCGACGGTGTTCGTGCCCGGCGGCGCGACTTGTGCCGTGGGCGCAGTGGGCAGCGGCGCCTGCGCGGCCATGCCGGCAGCGACCGCGCCTTCGGGCGCCACCGTCGGCGCCGCCGGGGCATGGGCGCGCAGGGTGAAGGCGGTGATGCGCGGGGCGCCCTCTTCGACAGCGTCCACCGACTGCAACTGCAGCTGTTCGAAGGGTCGGCCGACGAAGGGCCGTTCGCGGTTGAGCCGCCGCAGGTAGTCGGGCAGCGCGGCGGACTCGATCATCCGGCCCTCCAGATCGATCGTGTCGCCGTCCTTGCCGACGGCGAAGCTGGTGATCCACAGCGCACTGCCGGCCTGCCGCGCCAGGGCGTTGAACACTGCGCTGTAGCCGGCCGATGGGGCGTTGGCGGTGTGGCCGTTGAGGGCCTCCAGCACACGGGCCTGGGCGGCGTCGAGGTACTGCAACTGCTGCAGTTCGGTCTCGGCTTCGGCCGCCAGGACGGCGACCGGCGTCGTGATCAGCGCTGGCAGCGGCGGCGGCTTGGCTGCGCGTTGCGGCCCGGCGACCACGTCGAGCGCTGCCGACACGCCGACGGTGGCCAGCAGCACGAAGCCCATCGCCGCCACCGCCTGGGTGGACGAGAACGGCACGCGCTGCGGCAGCAGCCGGGCATCGAGCAGGTTCAGGTGCTGCGTGCTCATGCGACGGCTCCGGATACGGCCACGGCGCCGCGCAGCGCCGCGCCGATGGCCGGCAGCGCCTGGGCCAGCGCGGCGTCGTCCAGCGTGGCCAGCGCGCTGAGGTCCATCGCCTCGCGCGCGTTGAAGGCGGCCACCGGCACGAAGATGGCTTCGCCCGCCTGGCGGATGAAGTCAGCCAGCGGCGCCGCCGGCGTGACCAGCAGCCGGGCCAGGCTGACATGGGTGAACTGGCGCTCGAAGCCGTCCAGCGTGCGCTGCAGATCGAGCATCACGCGGTCGATGGCTGCTGCGCCGCCGGCGGGGTCGGTCAGCGCGTCCAGGCCGATGTCGAAGTCGCGCGAAGCCAGCAGTTCGCCGCCGGCCGTGATGACCAGCAGGCCGTGCCGGGCATCGAAGTGCAGCAGGGCCTGGGCGCGCCCTGCAGGCTCGACCAGTGCGCTGAGGTTGCGCAGGGCCGTCTCGGCGATGTCCACCGCGTGCCAGGGCGCGCCGGCGTCGTGCGCGGCCAGCACCAGCGGCCGAAGGTGCTCGTGCGGTGCGGCAATCGCCAGCAGTTGCGGCGTGCGGCGGCTGGTTTCCGGCGGGATGGCCAGCACATCGACGGCGGCGTGCTCGACCTCGAAGTCGACCTGGTCCTTGAGCTGCCAGCGCATGGCTTGCGCCCACTCTTCGCGTGGCACTTCGGGTGCGTCGAACTGGCGCAGCTGGTAGTGCCCATGCTGAAGCAGCGTGACGGTCTGGTGGCGCTTCAGTCCGCGGCTGCGCACCAGGCGGCGCAGCGTGGCTGTTGCATCGCGCCAGTCCTCACGCGCCAGCCAGCGCACCGCCGGCCGGCCGCCCGCCACCGGCTCGACCCAGGCCCAAGCCGCATGCGCACCCTCGGGCGCACACGCCACCCAGCCGGGCTGCAAAGATGACCTGCGGAACAACGACACGGAACGACCCTCGGGACAAACTTGGATGCCCGGATCATTTCGTGTCTGCCGCCCGGCTAAAGGCCGATAAAGCCTGCGTTTGCCGGTTTTCAGGGCACCGGCGCGGGCCTGCCGCCCGGCGCCGGCTGCAGCGACCCCAGCCGCGCCCGGTGGCGCTCGATCTGCGAACGCACCTGCGCCGGCGCGGTGCCGCCGATGACCGCGCGCGCGCCCATCGAGCCGGCCAGTGTGAGCACCTCGAAGACGTCCTCGCCGATGGCCGGGTGCAGTGTCTGCAGCTCAGGCAGCGGCAGCGCCGACAGATCGACGCCGCGCTGCATCGCCACTTTCACCGCATGGGCCACCGCCTCATGGGCGTCGCGAAAGGGCAGGCCCTTGCGCACCAGGTAGTCGGCCAGATCGGTGGCCGTGGCGTAACCGCGCAGGGCCGCGCGCTGCATCGCCTCGGGCTTGACGACCAGCCCGGCGACCATTTCGGCCAGGATGCGCAGGGTGTCGCGCAGCGTGTCGACGGTGTCGAACAGCGGCTCCTTGTCTTCCTGGTTGTCCTTGTTGTAGGTCAGCGGCTGGCCCTTCATCAGCACCAGCAGCGCCATCAGGTGGCCGATGACGCGGCCGCTCTTGCCGCGCGCCAGTTCGGCCACGTCGGGGTTGCGCTTCTGCGGCATGATCGACGAGCCGGTGCAGTAGCGGTCGGGCAGGTCGATGAAGCCGAAGTTCTGGCTCATCCACAGCACCAGCTCCTCGGCCAGGCGCGAGATGTGCACCATGCAGATGCTGGCGAAGGCGCTGAACTCGAGCGCGAAGTCGCGGTCGCTCACCGCGTCCAGGCTGTTCTGGCACAGGCCCTCGAAGCCCAGCGTGCGCGCCACGCGCTCGCGGTCCAGCGGGTAGCTGGTGCCGGCCAGCGCGGCGGCGCCCAGCGGCAGCCGGTTCAGCCGCCGGCGCAGATCGGCCAGCCGCTCTGCATCGCGCGCGAACATCTCCACATAGGCCAGCAGGTGATGCGCAAAGCTCACCGGCTGCGCCACCTGCAGGTGGGTGTAGCCCGGCATCACGGTGTCGGTGTGGTGGCTGGCCACCGACACCAGCGCGCGCTGCAGATCGGCCAGCAGCGCCGCCAGGCCGTCGACCTCGGCGCGCAGCCACAGCCGCACGTCTGTCGCCACCTGGTCATTGCGGCTGCGCCCGGTGTGGAGCCGCTTGCCGGCGTCGCCCACCAGGGCGGTCAACCGCGCTTCGATGTTCAGGTGCACGTCTTCGAGTTCGAGCTTCCACTCGAAACTGCCAGCCTCGATCTCGGCCGTGATCTGCGCCATGCCGCGGCGGATGTCGTCCAGGTCCTGCGGCGCCAGCACGCCCTGCGCGGTGAGCATCTCGGCATGCGCCAGGCTGCCCTCGATGTCGGCGCGCCACAGGCGCTGGTCGAAGCCGACGCTGGCGGTGTAGCGCTGCACCAGCGCACTCATCGGCTCGGAGAACAGGGCAGACCAAGCCTGGGCCTTGTTGGCCAGCGGATCGTGGGACATGGGGTCGGGCCGGTGCGCGGCTTCGGGGGCGGGGCGGGCCGCGATTATCGGCGCCGGCGAGGTTTCGACATCGGGCCTGCGTGGCACCATCGCGCCATGCCGCGCAGCCCGCATCCCGCCGACTTTGTGCAGACTGCCGCCGACGGCATGTCGCGTCCGCTGAGTCTGTGGCCGGACAGCGCTCGCCCGGTCGGCGGCGGCTTCGGCCACGACACGTTCGAAAGCAGCACCTTCGGACAAGCGCCGGCCGATGGCCGCAGCAAGCTCGACTTCTGCCACTCCGCGCTGGCGTTGCGTGCGGTGTTGCTCGTGCAAGCCGTGCTGGGCGTGGGCGCGCTGCTGGTCTCGCGCACGCTGCTGGAGTGGGCGCTGATCGCCGCGGTGCAGGGCTTCGTCGGTCTGGCCGGCACGCTGCTGTGGCTGGTGGGCGTGTGCGCGATGCAGCGCTGGCTGCGCGGCGGGCCCATGCTGCGCCGGGCCACGGCGGTGCCGGCGCTGGGCGCGCTGGCGGCGCTGGTGGGCTGGCTGCCGATCGGGGCGCTGGGGCTGGCCGACCCGGCCGACCCGCTGCGTGCCGTGGGCGTGGCGCTGGCTGGCGCGCTGCTCGGCGCGCTGCTGTGGAGCTGGCTCGAGTGGCGCGCGCGGCTGTGGCAGCCGGTGGATGCGCGCGTGCGGCTGGCCGAGCTGCAAAGCCGCATCCGGCCGCACTTCCTGTTCAACGCGCTGAACACCGCGCTGGCGCTGGTGCGCACCGACCCGCCGCGCGCCGAGGCGGTGCTGGAAGACCTGGCAGAACTCTTTCGCACCGCACTGGCCGACACCGGCATCGCGGTCTCGCTGGACGAAGAGATCGCGCTGGCCCGGCGCTACCTGGCGATCGAGCAGATCCGCTTCGGCGAGCGCCTGCAGATGCAATGGGACATCGACCCGCGGGCCGGCCGTGTGCGCGTGCCGCCGCTGCTGCTGCAACCGCTGGTCGAGAACGCGGTGCGCCACGGCGTGGAGCCTTCTCCGCGCGGCGCCAAGCTGCTGGTGCGTGCGCAGGTGCGGCGCGCGCAGGTGGTGCTGGAGGTCATCAACAGCGTGCCCGACGAGCCCTCGGTGCCCGGCCACGGCATGGCGCTGCACAACGTGCGCGAGCGGCTGCGCCTCCTGCACGATCTGGAAGCCGACTTCGAAGCGGGCCGCGACGGCGCGCTGTTCCGCGTGCGCATCGTGTTGCCGCTGTAGCCCGAACCTGGAGTGCCGCGATGCCCCCGCTGCGTGTGCTGCTGGTCGACGACGAGGCGCTGGCGCTGGTGCGCCTGAAGTCGCTGCTGGCCGACATCACCGAGCCGCGTGTCGAGGTGGTCGGCGAGGCCTCTTTCGCCGAACGCGCCCTGGCGCTGCTGAAGACGCACAGCGTGGACCTGCTGCTGCTGGACATCGGCATGCCGGTGCAGGACGGGCTGGCGCTGGCCGGCGCGATCCGCGCCCTGCCGCCGCCGCGGCCGGCAGTGGTGTTCGTCACTGCGCACGCCGAACACGCGCTGCGCGCCTTCGAGCTGGACGCCGCCGACTACCTGACCAAGCCGGTGCGGCGCGAGCGGCTGCAGGCGGCGCTGCAACGGGTTTCGCAACGTCTGGCGCAACGTCTGGCGCAGCGTCTGGCGTCGCGCGGCGCGCTGCCGGCCGAGGCCGGCCCGGTGCTGGTGGTCAGCGACCGCGGCCGCGTGCTGCGCCTGCCGCTGGCCGAGGTGCTGTACCTGAAGGCCGAACTGAAGTACGTCACGTTGCGCACCGCTGAACGCACGCTGGTGCTCGACGACGCGCTGGCCGACCTGGAGCAGCGCATGAGTGGAGATTTCATCCGCATCCACCGCAACGCGCTGGTGGCCAGGTCGGCCGTTCGCGCGCTGGAGCGGCACGCGGGCGCACACGCGGGCGGCGACGACCCCGCCGGTGAAGGCTGGGCGGTGCGTGTGGCGCCGGTCGACGAGTGGCTGGCCGTGTCGCGGCGGCAACTGAGCGCGGTGCGCGAGGCGCTGGCGGCGCAGGGCGGCTGAGCTCCCTCGGCCGAATCCGCGCGGCGACAACGCGCTACATCGCCGCCAGTCCGCCATCGACCAGCAACTGCGTGCCGGTGATGTAGCTGGCCTCGTCGCCGGCCAGCCAGAGGATCGGCCAGGCGATCTCCTGCGGCTCGGCCCAGCGGCCGAGCAGGGTGGTGTGGCGGCGCGCGTCGCGCAGCGCGTCCAGGCTCTGGCCGGCCCGGCGCGCGCGTTCGAACTGGAACTCTGTGAGCGTCGGGCCGGGCAACACGGCGTTCGCCCTCACGCCGTGCACCGCCTCTTCATGCGCCAGGGTGCGCACCAGCGCCAGCTGCGCGGCCTTGCTGGCGTCGTACAGGCCCATGCCCGCGCGCCCGCTGACGGCATGGCAGCTGGAGACGACGACGATGCTGCCGCGCCCGCTGCGCCGCAGCGCGGGCAGGGCGGCGCGGCAGCAGGCGGCCGTGCCGCCCAGATTGACGGCGAGCAGGCGCTGCCAGTCGGCGTCGCTGGCGTCGGCGACCGCGCCGTGGTGGCGCACCGCAGCGTTGGCGACCAGCACCTCCAGGCCGCCGAAGCGCGCCAGGCAGGCCTCGACTGCCGCCTGCACCGCCACGCTGTCGGCGACGTCAGCGCAACAGGTGAGCAGCGCTGCCGCCGGGTGCTCGTCGAGCAACGCGGCAGCGCTGCGCTCGAGCGCCTCGGCGTCGCGGTCGAGCAGGCACAGTCGTGCCCCTTCGGCCGCGAAGACGCGGGCGCAGGCCGCGCCGATGCCCGCGGCTGCGCCGCTGATCAGCGCGGTGCGGCCGGCCAGGCGGCCCGGGCGGCTCGGGTGGCTCATGCTCGTCGTGCGCCTGTTCTGCCAGTTCTGCCAGTTCTGCCAGTTCGGCCGGTTCGGCCTGTGCGGCCTGTGCGGCCTGTGCGGCCCGTGCGGCCTGCTCGCGCCTATTCCGCCTTGGCGCCGGTGGCCTTGATGACCTTGCCCCAGCGCGGGATCTCGCTGCGGATCCAGTCGCCGAAGAACTCCGGCGTGCTCGCCACGATGTCGAACTCCATGCCGCGCAGGCGCTCGCGGATTTCGGGCTCGCGCAGGATGCGCGTGAGCTCGCGGTGGTAGCGATCGACGATCGGCCGCGGCGTGCCGGCGGTCGTGAGGAAGCCGATCCAGGAGACTGCGACCAGATCAGGAAACCCCGACTCGATCATCGTCGGCACGTTCGGCGTGCTCTCGAAGCGCCGTGCACCGCTCGAGGCGATCAGCTTGAGACGGCCATCCTTGACGAACTGCTGCACATTGCCCGGCACCAGGAAGGCCAGCTGCACCTGCCCGCCGACGAGGTCGGTCAGCGCCGGCGCCGCGCCCTTGTAAGGCACGTGGGTGATGCTGATGCCGGCGGCCAGCTTGAGCATCTCCATCGTCAGGTGCGAGGCACTGCCCACCGAGACCGAGCCGTAGGCCAGCCGGGTCGGGTTGGCGCGCGCGTAGGCCACCAACTCGGCCACGGTGTTGAACGGCGCCTGCGGGTTGGCCGTCAGGTACTGCGGCGTGGTGACGGCCAGCGTGATCGGCTGCAGGTCCTTCACCGGGTCATAGGGCATCTTGTCGAACAGGCCGACGTTGATGGCCAGCGGCCCGTTGAAGCCGACCAGCAGCGTGTGCCCGTCAGGCGGCGCCTTGGCCACCATGTCGGCGCCGATGTTGCCGCCCGCGCCGGGCTTGTTCTCGACGATCACCGGCTGGCCCAGCGCTTCCTGCAGCCTGGGTGCCACCATGCGTGCCAGCACGTCGTTGGTGCTGCCGACGATCGGCACGATGATGCGCACCGGCTTGCTCGGTGCCCAGTCCTGCGCCCAGGCGCTGTGCAGCGGGGCCAGCAGCAGCGCGCCGGCCAGCGCGGCGGCGAGGGAAGTCAGCGTAGAGCGGCGGTTCATCTGGTGTCCTTCGGGATTGGAGGTTGAGGCTGGCGTACGGGAGGTGGCGGGTGGTGCGGTCTCAGACCGAGAACACCGGCTGGCTGCGCGCGTCGGCCAGACGCTCGCGCGCCCAGCCCTGCGGGTCGGTGTCGCGCGCCAGCAGCACGGCAGCGGCGCGCACGCGCTGCGCGGCAGGGTCGAGCGCCGGCGGCGGCTCGCCGCGTTGCTGCGCCTGCAGCGCATCGAGCAGCAG
>Ga0105048_10004810_pt1 | contig 21932 bp, 21 predicted proteins | sample MAT05_FD_78382 | JGI IMG/M metagenome (GOLD analysis project Ga0105048, IMG submission 78382) | Freshwater microbial communities from Lake Fryxell liftoff mats and glacier meltwater in Antarctica - MAT-05 | ecosystem: Environmental > Aquatic > Freshwater > Ice > Liftoff microbial mat | place...
CCAAGGATCGCCTGCTGCCGCCACGGCCCCGGATCGCCCGCCGCTTCTGCCCGCATCCAGCCCGTCTTGCGCCGCTCGTCGCCCAGCAGCCCATCCAGGAACAACCCCGCCGATGCCGTTACACGCGCCTGCGTGAACAATTCCCGCATCCGCCCCTTCACATCCCGAAGCGATGACGCACAAAGCTCCAGCGTCGTCTCGATCGATGCACCCGTCATCCACGGTCTCCTGCCATGGAGCCCCATTGATTCAGAGTTTCACCTGATGCGCAACTGTAATGCTAGAGGCAGCGAAGACGTCAACAAGTTGCGCAAGTGTGAAGCGTATCGTGGTCCCCTCCGGCCGAGAGCGGCGCGCCGCTAATCCATGCCCACGATCGCGCGCAGGCGATATCCGGCCACCAATACCCGTCCACCTGCCTCTGCCCGCGCGGCTTGTGCCTCGATTGCCTCTCGCTCGGCGTCTAGCTGAGCAAGCTGCGGCTTTGCCCCGGCCTTCACTTCCAGCGCCGTCCCGCGCAGGGCAGCTTCGCTTGCGTTCAGCCGCGCTTCGCTCGCCGCTAAAATGGCGCGCGCGGTCGTCACGTCTTCGAAGGCGACGACGGCCTGTTGCTCGACGACGAGCCGAGCATTCTCGGCATCGGCTTGCGCAGCGCGGAGCTCGGCGGCAGCGCCGCTGGCCTTGGCACCGATCCGCCCGCCACTGAAAATGGTCCAGCGTGCGCGCAGCCCCACTGATGCGCTGTCAGCCTTGTAGCCGGGGAAAAACTGGTCGCGCACGCTGGCGGCTTCGGCATAGGCACCGATGGTGGGCAATCGCTCGGCGCGCACGCCATCCGTTTTGGCGCGTGCGCCATCGATCTGGCGAAGGGCAGCGAGAATCGCCGGATTGTCCTTCAACGCCATCGCAATCGCTGCATCACTCGATGGAGGGATTTGGGGCGCGCCGGGCAACTCGACGTCGAGCGTCACTGGATGGCCCGCGAGCGCCGCAAGTTGCGCCATTGTTCCGGCCAATTGACCTTGGGCACCCGACAGCCCGGCTTCAGCCTCGGCGCGGCGCGCCTCGGCCTGAGCGGTTTCGGTCGAGGTGCCCTCGCCGGCCTTGAACTTGAGCCGCGCCTGGCGAAGCGTCTCGTCGAGCGCGCGATTGAGCGTGTCGTAGCGCGCTATCAACTCTCGGGCAGCGACCGCCTGCGCATAGGCCTGAACGACCCGGACTCGCAGCTCGAGCGCGGTCATCCGTACCCGCTGCTCGGCCGCCTCGGCACTGCCGGTCGCTTGGCGGATCGCGGCGTTGATCCGCCCGCCGGTGAACAGCGGCAGCTCGATCGTCGCGCGCGCCGATCGCGGCACGACATCATCGGCGGTGAGCCCGAAAAATCCCTGCGGATCGATCCGCCCGATACCAATCTGGCCCTCGAGCGCGGCGGATGGGGCGCGCTCGGCTTTGGCAGCGCTGACTCCGGTGCGCGCCGACTCGGCGCGCGCCCGCGCGCCTTCCAGCGACGGGGATCGCGCCATAGCCTCGGCAATCACGGTGTCGAGGCTTTGGGCCGATGCCGACACGTTAAGCGACGCCAGCGCGGCACCCGCAACCAGTCGCAGGGACAGAAGCGGTCGCATGATCAGCGAAATGCCGTTCCGGCGCGGACTCCCAGCGCCTTGAAGATCATGGCCGCCGGGCACCAGCCGGTCAGACTGGCTTGCAGCATGTTGGCACCGGCAAACAGCGTCAGCGCGATCCACCAAGGGGACACGGTGACGGCGAGGATGGCACTGATCAGCACGATCATGCCGGCAAAGGCCAATACGGCCCGATCAAGGTTCATCACGATTTCCCTTTACTTGTCGAAGCGGAGTTTCTTGATGCCGAGTACGTGCAGCGCGAGCTTTTCGTAAAAAGGCTCGCTCTCGCCCATTCGCACCTTGCGCAGGAAGTATTTCTCGAAACCGATCTTGGCCAAATGAACCCATTTGCCGTCAGACGACCAGTTGACGTTTCGCGGTGGGATTTGCGGCTTGGCCACGAAGGCGACGCCGCCGTCACCGAAATCGGCGAGACAGATTGCGTTCCAGGTCGCTTCGTTGGTTGGCTCCTGACCGTCATGGAGCTGCTTCAGATTGGCGGCGATCGCACTGACCATCGATTCGATCATGAAACCTGTCTTTGGCACCCCTACCGGCACGGGCGTGGGGCCAATCGGCGGAATGGCGATGCACACGCCGAGCGCGAAGATGTTGCGATAGGTCGGGTTGCGCTGGTGCTTGTCTGTCAGGATGAAGCCGCGCGGATTGGACAGCCCTTCGACCCCCCTGACGGCATCGATTCCCCGGAACGGCGGCATCAGCATACCCCAGCCGAAGGGCAGATCATGAGTCTTCTTGTCGCTTCCGTCGTCGTTCACTTCGGTGACGTGCATCATGCCGTCGTCGACGCTCGTCACCTTGGCGTTGGTGATCCATTTGATGTGACGGTTGCGCATCTCGCTTTCGAGAAGACCCTTGGTGTCCCCGACGCCGTCGAGGCCGAGATGCCCGACATAGGGCTCGGGCGTCACGAAGGTCATCGGCACCTTGTCGCGGATCTTGCGCTTCTTAAGCTCGGTATCGAGCGTCATCGCCATCTCATAGGCCGGGCCGAAGCACGATGCACCCTGGGCGGCGCCGACGACGATCGGACGGGGATTGGCGCAGAGTTCCTCGAACTTCGCATGGGCCGCAACGGCGTGCGCGGTTTCGCAAATCGATACGGTATGAAGGTCGGGGCCGAATCCCGCGATCTCGTCATAGGCAAGCTCGGGACCGGTCGCGATCACCAGATAATCATAATCGATAAACGAGTTATCGTTAAGCTCGAGTCGGTTCGACTCCGGATGGACCTTGCGCGCGCCGATGCCGGTATAGGCAATGCCGTGCTGGGCCATGACCGGAGGCAGGTGCACACGCAGCGCTTCCGGCTCGCGCCAACCCACGGCAACCCACGGATTTGAGGGGACGAACCAGTAATCCTCGCCTTTGCTGACGACTGTGATGCGCGCCTTTCCCTTTAGAGAGGCGCGGATTTCATAGGCGGCAATCGTTCCGCCCAGACCAGCACCCAGCACGACGACGTGCGACTCGGACATTTCCGGTTCCTCTCACTCGATGTGGGTTGACGCATATAGGCTTTACACGATATGTGCAATCGTGAAATTTTAAGAGGTGCCGCCATGTTTGGATTCTCGCGTAAACCTGCGCATCGCGTCGTCAGCCCGGCCGAGCTGCAATCGCTGTTGCGCGCCGGCACGGCGACCGTTGTGGATGTTCGCGAGCCCAATGAATTCGCCGTCGGACACATCCCCCGGGCACAGAACCTGCCGCTATCGCGCTTCGATCCGACGGCGCTGCCCGTTGGCGGCGGCAAGACGCTGATCCTGTCCTGCGCAGCCGGCAAACGATCGGGTATGGCGCTCGATCGCTGTGCGGCGGCCAAGTCCGATGTCGATACGCATCTTGCCGGTGGCTTTGGTGCATGGACATCCGTCGGCCTGCCGGTCGAGAAATAGGGAGCTCCGACGCATGTCCCGTCCTCAGCCCGGTATCGTAGCATTGCTGCTGGCGATCCTCCTGCTTGCCGCCTGCGGCAGCGCGCCCGAAGCGCCAGCGGCAAAGGTCGCCGCGCCCGCCGGGGCACGGCTTAAGGTCGCTGCGGCCCAAACCAGCGACTGGAAATCGGTGAGCGCCGAAATCGCAACGGTCGATCAGGCGCAGGCGATCGCGCGCATTCCTGGTATCCTGACCACGCTCACCGTCCGCGCAGGCGACATGGTGCGCAAGGGACAGGCGATCGGACGGATCATCGACAGCCAGCTCGCGCCGCAATCGGCCGCCTTCGGCGCGCAGGCCGCTGCCGCGCAGGCCCAGGCAGCACAGGCGCAGGCCGATCTCGCGCGCGTACGGTTTCTTTACGACAACGGCGTCTATGCCAAGGCGCGGCTCGATCAGGCGCAGGCGGTTGCAGCGGCTGCCAACGCCCAGATCCGTGCGGCTCGGGCGCAGCAAGCGGCGGTCGGCGCGATTGCCGGACAGGGCGTCATCATCGCGCCCGCATCGGGACGCGTCTTGCGCGCCGACATCCCCGCCGGATCGGCCGTTGCGCCGGGCATGGCCATCGCCACAATTACGGCAGGCAATACCGTCCTGCGGCTGACGCTCCCCGAATCGCTGGCCAGCCAGGTCCATGCCGGGTCGCGAGTCCGGGCCGATGGCCGGACAGGTGCTGTTGTCCGCGTCTATCCCTCGGTCCAGGCGGGCCAAATCACCGCTGATGTCGCGATGAGCGGCATCGACAACAGCCTGATCGGCCGCCGCCTCGCCGCGGAGGTCGAGACCGGCACGCGCCGCGCGCTGATCGTGCCGAGCGGCTACGTCACCCGTGCCTACGGCATCGACACCGTCACGATCCTCGCCGCCGATGGCAGCGCTGCCAGCGTGCCCGTCCAGACCGCGCAATCGGGCGAGCCGGGCAAGGTCGAGATCCTGTCGGGTGTCACCCCCGGCGACACGCTGATCGCGGCAGGCGCGAAATGAGCCTCGGCATCTCGGGTCGGATCACCCGCGCGACGATCCAGTCGCCGCTGACGCCCTTGTTCCTGCTCGCCGCGATCCTGGTGGGGCTACTCGCGACCTTCACGATCGCGCGCGAGGAAGAACCGCAGATCAGCGTGCCGATGGTCGATATCCGCGTGATGGCGCCGGGCCTGTCGGCTGCCGACGCGGTCGAACTCGTCGCCAAGCCGCTCGAGACGATCGTCAAGTCGATCGACGGAGTCGAGCATGTCTATGCGCAGGCCGAAGACAGTGGCGTGCTCGTCACCGCGCGCTTTCTCGTCGGGTCCAACCCCGAAGATGCGGCAACGTGGATCGACGAGAAATTGAACGCCAATATCGACCGCATCCCGGTGGGCATCCCGCCGCCGCAGGTTACGGTGCGCGGCATCAGCGACGTACCGATCGTGGTGCTGACGCTGTCGCCAAGGCCCGGCGCGCCGGGTGCGTGGAACGATCAGTCGCTGCTCCAGCTTGCCGGGCGGCTACGCAGCGAAATCGCCAAGGTCGACAATGTCGGCTTGAGCTTCATCGTCGGTGGCCAGCGCGAGGCGATCCGCATCGCGCCCGATCCAGCGAAACTGGCGCTGCATCAGGTGCCGCTGGGAAATGTGATCGACGCCGCGTCACAGGCCAATCGCTCCTTTCCCGCAGGCACGGTGCGCGAGAATGGACAGGCCGCGAGCGTCGTCGCCGGCCAAACGTTGGGTAGCGCCGCCGATGTCGGCGCGCTGATCGTGCGATCGGTCCGCGGCGCGCCCGTCTATCTGCGCGACGTCGCCAGCGTCCAGCAGGCCACAACCGAGGATCAGGCGCGCGCCTGGCGCTGGTCGCGCAGCGAAGGCAAGGGCTGGAACCGCGCACCTGCCGTCAGCATCGCCATCGCAAAACGCGCAGGCGCCAACGCGGTCGATGTCTCGACCGGCGTCGTCGCGCGGGTGGCGGCGTTGAAAGGCACCTTGATCCCCGACAGTGTCGATGTCGCCGTAACGCGCAATTACGGCGCGAGCGCCAATGACAAGGCGAACGAGCTGCTCTTTCACTTGGCGCTCGCCACCGTCTCGATCGTCATCCTGATCGGTTTCGCGATTGGTTGGCGCGAAGCGGGCGTTACCGCGATCGTCATACCGACCACGATCCTGCTAACGATGTTCGCCTCCAAGCTGATGGGTTTCACGATCAACCGCGTCAGCCTGTTCGCGCTGATCTTTTCGATCGGCATTCTGGTCGATGACGCGATCGTGATGATCGAGAACATCGCGCGTCATTGGGCGATGAAGGATGACCGCAGCCGGATCGACGCAGCGGTCGATGCGGTGTCGGAAGTCGGCAATCCGACGATCGTCGCCACCCTGACCGTGGTCGCCGCGCTGCTGCCGATGCTGTTCGTCTCCGGGCTGATGGGGCCATATATGGCACCGATCCCGGTCAATGCGTCGGCCGCGATGGTGTTCAGCTTCTTCGTCGCGGTGATCATCGCACCCTGGCTGATGATCCGCTTCGCCCGCTCGGCAGTCAACGACGGCGACGCCCATGCGGACCATCATGGCGGCAAGCTCGGCCTGCTCTATGCTAGCGTCGCGAGCCGCGTGATCGCGACCAAGCATAGCGCGCGGCTGTTCCTGATCGCGGTCGGCATCGCCACGATGGTTGCCTGCTCGATGTTCTATTTCAAGGCCGTGACGGTCAAGCTGCTGCCATTCGACAATAAAAGCGAAGTCCAGCTCGTCGTCGATCTGCCCGAGGGCAGCAGGCTAGAGGCGACCTCGCGCACGCTCGAACAGGCCGCCGCGATCGTCCGCACGGTGCCCGAGGTCGAGGCGATGGAAGCCTATGCGGGAACCTCGGCGCCGTTCAATTTCAACGGCCTCGTCCGGCACTATTTCCTACGCGCACGCCCCGAAATGGGCGATCTGATGGTTACGCTCGCCCCCAAGGAAGATCGCGCGCGCGCCAGCCATGCGATCGCCGTGGTCCTACGCGAAAAGTTGAAGGCTGTGCCGCTACCCCCCGGCAGCTCGATCAAGGTCGTCGAGACGCCGCCGGGCCCGCCCGTGCTCGCGACTTTACTCGCCGAAATCTATGGTCCCGACGAAGCCGTCCGCCGCGCGACGGCGACCCAGCTGGAGGCGATCTTCAAATCGGTGCCGTACATCGTCGATGTCGACAACAGTTTCGGCGATCCGCGCCCCGAACTGCGCCTGATCCCCGATCGCGCCAAGCTCGACCAATATGGACTGTCCGAACGCCAGCTGTTCGACAGCATCGGCGCGCTGCTCGGTGACCAGATCATCGGTTATGCCCCGCGGGGCGGCGGGCGCGATCCGCTGCCGATCCAAATCGCGCTCGATCAGTCGCAGCGCAGTTGGAGCCAGGCGCTCGCCGTCACACCGGTGGCGGTGACGCAGGGGCCGGGCGGACCGCAACTGATCCAACTTGGTGAACTCGTCGATGCGAAGATGCAGCCCGGCGGGCAGAGCATCTACCGTCGCGATGGTCGCGGCGCGACGATGGTGACAGCCGAACTCGCCGGCAGATACGAAGCGCCGATCTACGGCATGCTCGCGGTCGATGATGCGGTGAACAAGTTCGACTGGCGGTCACACGGCTTGGTCAAGCCCGAGATCCGCCTCAATGGCCAGCCCGAGGACGAGAGCAAGCCGAGCCTTCTGTGGGACGGCGAGTGGGAGATCACCTGGGTCACCTTCCGCGACATGGGCGCGGCGTTCGGGGTGGCGCTGCTCGCCATCTATGTGCTGGTCGTCGGGCAGTTCCGAAATTTCAAGCTGCCGCTGGTGATCCTCACACCGATCCCGCTGACCTTGGTCGGCATCGTCATCGGCCATATGCTGTTCGCGGCACCCTTCACCGCGACTTCGATGATCGGCTTCATTGCACTGGCCGGCATTATCGTGCGCAATTCGATCCTGCTGGTCGATTTCATCAACCACGCCCGCGCACCCGACAAGTCGCTGCGCGATACTTTGCTCGAGGCAGGGATGATCCGCTTCAAGCCGATCGCGCTGACGGCGGCGGCGGCCATGATCGGTGCGGCGGTGATCCTGACCGATCCGATCTTCCAGGGCCTCGCCATCTCATTGCTGTTCGGGCTCGCCTCATCGACCCTGCTGACCGTGCTGGTGATCCCGGCGATCTACATTGTCTTGCGCGATGACGGTCGCCCCGCCACCTTGAGCCAATGAGCTTTACCGGACCCATCGCCGCGCTGCACGATAATGCCACGCTTGTCGCCCAGCGCCTCAGGTTGCTCGCGCACCGCGACCGGCTGATCATGCTGTGCCGCATGACCAACGGCGAAGTGTCGGTGGGCGAGCTCGTCTCGCTGACCGGCCTGCCACAATCGAGCGTGTCGCAGCATCTCGCCGTCCTGCGGGAGGCGGGGACGGTCAGCGTGCGTGCCGAGGCCCAGTCCCGTTTCTACCAATTGGTCGATACCCGCGTCGCCGGGATCATCGCAGCGCTGTGCGATTATAGTGGGCGGATCGCAGGAGAGGCGCCGTGAGCAGCGACATCCTGGTCTGCCCGCACTGCCAGGCGCTCAACCGCGTCCCCGATGCACGGCTGGGCGACCATCCGAACTGCGGCACCTGCCATCGCCCACTAACAACCGGCGCACCGATCGACGCCAATCTGGCGCTGTTCGACAAGATCATCGGCCGCAGCACTGGCCCGGTGCTGGTCGATTTCTGGGCGAGCTGGTGCGGCCCGTGCCGCATGATGGCCCCTGCCTTCGCCGCAGCTGCTGCGGAGCTCGACCCCAGGGTTCGGCTGCTCAAGGTTGATACCGAAGCCGAACAGGTTCTGGCCGCGCGCTACGCGATCCGCTCGATACCGACCTTGATCCTGTTCAAGGGTGGTGCCGAGATCGCCCGGCAAGCGGGTGCGATGGACAAGGCGGGGGTTATGCGCTGGGTGGCGAGCGCTGGCGGCGGCTAAGATCGCGCCATGTGGTTGGTAGGCATTGAATGCATGGAGGACATGATGAAGATCTTTTTGGCTTTTGCCGTACTCGCGGGCGTCGCGGTAACAAGCCCCGGCTTTGCGCAGCAGCACCGTGCACCGGCGATCGAGCCCTTTGGCGCAGCGTTCCCGACCGAGGGCGCGATGGAGCGGCCTGATCCGGCACTGCGCTACCGCGTCGTTTTTCCCGTGACGAAGGCAAGCGCCGATCCGGCCAAGCCCAACGCATCGCTCGAACGCGTTGCGCGCTTCCTCAACCTGCTGGCTGCCGATGGCGTTCATGTGAAACCAGGCGAGATCGTCGCGATTCTCTACGGTCCCGCCACGCAGATCATCACAAACGATGCCGTTTACACTGCCCAGACCAAGGTGAACAACAACCCCAATATCGCGCTGATTGCCAAGCTGAAAGCCGCAGGCGTCGTCGTCGCGGTGTGCGGGCAGGCGCTCCATGCGCACAAATATACGGTCCAGGACGTTGCGCCGGGCGTCCGGGTCGATGTGTCCGCCATGACCACCATGGCGAACCTGCAATTGCGCGGCTCGGCGCTGTTGCCTGAGTAAGCATATAAAGCCGCCACACCCGAGCGGCGCATCTGACCGTGGGATGATCGATGCGCGATAGATCAAGCGACACCAACTGCAGACCATCGAAGCCGGCAATCCTTGCCTGGGCGGGGGCGCTGCTCGCGTCAATCATCGTCGGTGCTGCGTTGTACGCGATCGGCTTGCGCCGCGACGTTCACGCCCCGACCGCGCGGGTATCCTCGCCCCCGGCGGTGCCAATAGCGTTCACGCCACCGCCCGATTCGGCGATCCCCGACGGCCCGGCGGGAGCGGCCATTCGCCGCGGCCAGCAGCTGTTCCTCCACACCCGCACCAATGCCGCCGATCATGTCGGCAACGGTCTGTCGTGCAGCAACTGCCATCTCGATGCGGGCCGTCGCCCGAACGCCTCGCCGATGTGGGCGGCATGGGGTGCCTATCCTGCCTATCGCGCGAAGAACGACCAGATCAACACGATGGAAGATCGCATCCGCGACTGCTTCACCTATTCGATGAACGCCCCGGCCTCGCGCAGTGGCAAGGCGCCGCCACCGGCGGACCCGATCTACCGTGATCTCCAGATGTACTTCTTCTGGTTGGCGAAGGGCACGCCCGTCGGGGTCGATTTGCCCGGCAAGGGATTCATCGCCCTCAAACCGACGCCGCTCGGGCATGATCCCGCGCGGGGAGCCGAGGTGTTCGCTCAGAGCTGCGCGGCGTGCCACGGCGCAGATGGACAGGGACAGAGGGACCCCTCGGGCAGCTATGCCTTTCCGCCGCTATGGGGCGCGATGTCGTTTAACTGGGGCGCGGGGATGGGAAAGGTCGCCAATGCGGCGGCCTTCATCAAGGCGAACATGCCGCTGGGCCAAGAATATAGTCTGACCGACCAGCAGGCATGGGACGTCGCGGCTTACATCGACAGCCGCGAACGACCGCGCGATCCGCGTCAGACCGGCAGCATCGAAGCGGCACGCAAGCAATTCCATGCCAAGGGCGATTATTACGGACAGCCAATCGACGGCGATTTACTGGGCGATGGCATCAGGAGCACTGCGCCGAAGCCGTAAGCGCGTCGAGTGCCGGGCGAACGCCGCCTATTCGACCCGGGCGAACATCGCCGCTCCGCCACCGCTTGCCATCCGGTCCACAAGCCCCGCATGACGCGGCACCGCGACGGTATCGGCAAAGGCGTGGAGCAGCGTGCTGAGTTCGGCAAAGCGCGCGTGATTGATGCGGTAGAATACCTGCTTCGCTTCGCGCCGGGTAAGAACGAGCTCAGCCTTGCGCAATATGCCGAGCTGTTGCGACAGGCCGGGTTGGACAATGCCGGTCGCCGCTTCAAGATCGCTGACGCTGCGTTCGCCGCTCGTCAGCGTGCGGAGCAGGTCGAGCCGCACGGCATGGGCGATCGCGCGGAGCAGTTCGGCATGTGCTTCGATATCGAGGAGGCTCAAATTGATCGGCATGGTCAGCCTTCGTCCTTCACCGGCGCATAAAACCAGTCGGTCGCCGTCGGTGCAGCGAAGACATCGGCCAGTGCCTGACTGGGCACCGCGAGCACATTATCGCCTGGCGTCCATTCGGCCGGCACCAGCACGGAGTGCGCATCGGAACGTTGCAGCGCGGCCAGCAGCCGCAACATCTCTTCGACCGAGCGGCCGACCGTCGCGGGATAGCAAGTCGACGCCCGCAGCCGACCTTCGGGATCGACGAAATAGGTCGTGCGCACCGGCGACGCATCCAGCGCGTCCGAACCGACCATGCCATAGGCACGCGCGATCTCCAGCGTCGGGTCCTCGATCAGCGGGAAACGGACCTCCACGCCGAACTTCTCCTGGATCGCCTTGATCCAGGCGAAGTGCGAAAACAGGCTATCGACCGACAACGCCATCAATTGGCAATCGAGCGCCGCAAAGCGATCGGCCGCGCGCGTGATCGCAACGAATTCGCTCGTACAGACCGGGGTAAAATCGGCCGGGTGCGAGAAAAGGATCAACCACTTTCCACGAAAGTCTGTAAGCGACCTGACCCCTTGCGTGGTGCGCGCCGTGAAATTGGGCAGCGTGTCGCCGAGCCTTGCCGGCCCACACGGTGTGCGCTGCCCCGTCTGATCGTTCAATTCCATAACCTTTGTCCGTCGATGGAGAAATATGCCACATCGCGCCAATTGACGCAACACGATTACACGATTATATCATACACGTAATCATGAAATCATAGGAGCGTGTCATGGCCGCTGCGCCAATTGATGCCGTCGTCGCCCGTGCCACAGCGCAGATCACCGCCAACCTGATCGGCAATGCCCCACGCCCTATCGTGCACAGCTTTTTCGACGAAGTGACCTTCACCGCCAGCCATGTCGTCCATGATCCAGTAACGCGGTCGGCGGCAATCATCGACTCGGTGCTCGATTTCGATCCCGCTTCAGCGCGCACGGGGCACCAGAGCGCTGACGCGATTACCGCCTATGTCCGCGCCCAGGGGCTCAGCGTCGAATGGCTGCTTGAGACGCACGCTCATGCCGATCATCTCTCGGCAGCGCCCTACCTCCAGCAGCAACTGGGCGGCAGGATCGCGATCGGCCGCGCCATCACCGCCGTTCAGCAGAGCTTCGGAAGCTTGTTCAACGAAGGCAGTGATTTCCAGCGGGACGGATCGCAGTTCGACCATCTGTTCGACGAGGGCGACAGCTTCAGGATTGGCAGTCTGACAGCGACAGTCCTCCATGTGCCAGGCCATACGCCCGCCGATCTTGCCTATGTGATCGGCGATGCGGTTTTCCCCGGAGATACGATCTTCATGCCCGATTTCGGGACCGCGCGGGCGGACTTTCCCGGCGGCGATGCCCGGCAGCTTTTCCGCTCGATCCGGCGGCTGCTCTCGCTCCCGCGTGCGGCCCGAATCTTCCTGTGCCATGACTATAAGGCACGCGATCGTGACGCCTTCGCCTGGGAAACGACGATCGGGGCCGAGCGTGATAGCAATGTTCATGTGCATGACGGTGTGGAAGAGGATGACTTCGTTGCCATGCGCACGGCGCGCGACGCGACGCTCGACATGCCGCGCCTCATCCTGCCGTCGATCCAGGTCAATATGCGCGCGGGGCATTTGCCCGAACCCGAGGCGAACGGCACGCGCTACCTCAAGATTCCGCTCGATACGGTCTGACGGCGGGTGCTCACCGCGATCCAATATATCCTCGGCGGGGTGTCGGGCATGTTGGTCGGCTTCACGCTGGGGCTGGTCGGCGGCGGCGGGTCAATCCTCGCGGTTCCGCTCATGGTCTATCTGGTCGGCGTCGCCAGCCCGCATGTCGCAATCGGCACCAGCGCACTCGCCGTCGCGGTCAATGCCGTGACCGGGCTTGCCAGCCACGCCCGCGCCGGCACCGTCAAATGGCGCTGTGGGTTTATGTTTGCCGGCGCTGGCATTCTCGGCGCGCTGGCGGGATCGACGGCCGGCAAGGCCTTTGACGGGCACAACCTGCTGTTTCTGTTCGCGATCGTGATGATCGTGGTCGGCATCGTGATGCTGCGCGGGCGCAGGAACAAAGGTGTCAAGGGTGCCGAATGCACTCGTGAAAATGCCCCCAAGGTGCTCGGCTACGGTCTTGGCACCGGCATCTTCTCGGGTTTTTTCGGTATCGGTGGCGGCTTCCTGATCGTGCCCGGGCTGGTGACGTCGACTCGGATGCCGATCATCAATGCGGTCGGCACCAGCCTGATCGCGGTGACCGCATTCGGGCTGACGACGGCCGGCAATTATGCCTGGTCAGGACTGATCGACTGGCCGCTCGCGGGCGTGTTCATTGCCGGCGGTGTCGTCGGCGGGTTTGGCGGCACGGCGCTTGCCGGGCGCTTGTCGGGCAAGGGCACGCTGACCACCGTGTTCGCCGGCCTGATCTTCGTCGTGGCAGCCTATATGCTCTGGCAAAGCGCGTCGGCGCTCATGGGACCGAAATGACAGCGATTGCTGACGAGGATGAGAAGTTCCGAGCTGTGGATCGGCACTGAAGCGGGACCCTTCCATCAATCGGCGTATCCTACTGTAATCACAAAGGAATGAGTGATTTGACTGGGATCCCGATCGGCGTCGATCGGGACCCCAGCATCGCTCAGATTTCTGCCGGAACTCAGTGACTTCGTTTAAATTCAGCAGGGGTCCCGCTTTTATGCTGATCCACAGCCGGGGCAGGCAATCGTCGTCAGCTGGCGCGGCAAGCCGGTGTTTTTGCGCAACCTCACCGCGGCCGAACAAGCCGCCGCCAACGCCTATCCGGTTGAAAAATTGTGAGATCCAGAAACCCTGGCGCAAAGAACCGAGCCCGATAACAATAACTGGTTGATCTCGATCGGAATCTGCACGCATATCGGCCGCGTCCCGCTCGGCGGGCGCGCTAGAGAGGTGAAGGGCGACTATGGTGGTTATTACTGTCCGTCCCGTGGCTGCACCTACGACACATCTGGACGCATTCGCAAAGGGCCGGCGCCGCGAAATCTTGATTTGCCGGACTATGTTTTCATGACTCCGACACAGGTCCGGATCGGCTGACCCGCCAATACACGACATGGCTGCGGCTTTTGCGGTTCAGGAAAACAATCGGCTATTCAGCGCTCAGATCAAGACGTGCCGTTGCGCCGCGCCGACCATCAGCGCGCGGCGCCAGTTCCAGCGTACCATTGGCTTTTTCGGCAAGGTCGCGGGCGATGGCGAGGCCCAGGCCGTGGCCCGGGACCTGTTCGTCAAGACGGGCGCCAGGGACGAACAAACGGCACACAGAGTCTGTGGGAATGCCCGGTCCATCGTCGGTCACGCACAGCAAGACCCGGCTGCCATCAGGTTGCCAGCTGACCAGAACCTCGGCCGCGGCCCATTTGCCGGCGTTATCGAGCAGGTTGGAGAGAATTTCGGCAAAGGCATCGGGGTCGATGGCAAGGCAGATCGGCGGGCCTGTCACTGCAAAGCTGATGCCGCGGTTCTGGTGCAGCCGGGTCATCGCCGAAATGAGCGGCGCAAGCGCCGCGGGCAGCTGCGTTTGTTGAACCGGGCCTTGCCCGGCGACGGCGCGCGCCCGGGCGAGGTGCCAATCGAGTTGACGAACAATCCGGCGGCATTCGGCCAGCAACGTCGCGCCGGCCGGCCGATCAGCAAGACTTTCGGCTTCATCAGTGAGCACGGCGAGCGAGGTGCGAAGGCCATGGGCAAGGTTGCCGGCTTCGATGCGGGCGGCGGCGACCATTGCCTCCCGGCTGCCAAGCAGGCGATCGAGATCGATGGCGAGCGGTGCGATTTCGGCAGGCCATGGTGCCCCCATCCGTTGCGCGGTGCCGTCACGCACGGCCGCGATGGCAGCTCCGAGCCGATCGAGCGGGCGCGTCGCAAATTTCAACGCCAGGGCAGCACCAACGAGCAGCACAGCCGCGAGGGCAGCAAGCCAGATCAGCAAATCACGGCGGAAATCACCCACCAGCAGTTCCAGATTACGCGTATCGGTCGCTACAAGAAAGTGGGTCGTATCGCCGTTGTCGGCCGGCCGGGTCATCCCATAGACCATTACCGAGCCATGTGGACCGGAGGCGCGGATATGGGTAATGCCCTCGGTGTGGGCAAAGCGATCATCCAGGCTGGCTGCCACTAACGAGGGCGAGCGCAGATAAGTGCCGCCATCGCGGCTGACCTGCCAATAATAGCCCGAGCGCTCGGCACCAAAGCGTGGGTCCGACAGCGGCCGGGCGAGATGCGGCTGGCCGACTGCGTCGAGCACGGTCAACCCGATCAATTCGACGAGATGTTCCTCAAGCTCGGCATGGAAAAGCTGTTCGACATGGCTGCGAAACAGCGCGCTGGCTGATAGCCCGACCACGAGAAGTCCGGTGACGACCCAGACCAGCATGGCGAGGGTAAAGCGAGTGCGAAGGGCCAGACCGCTGATCAACGGGCAACCTGAGTCATGGGTCGATCCAGCCGGTAGCCGAGACCGCGGACGGTGGAGATGACCGAGCCGCCAAGCTTGCGGCGCAGCCGGCTGACCTGCACCTCGAGTGCATTCCAGTCGCGTTCCGCGCTCAACGGGTAGAGCTGTTCCAGAAGATCGGCCTGCGAGAGAATGTGGCCGGGGCGGCGCATGAAGGTTTCGAGAAGCCGCAATTCATGCCGCGACAGTTCAAGAGTGATTCCCGCCCGGCTGGCGATCCGCGCCACAGAATCGAGCATCAGATCGCCGACGATCAGCGCCGGTGCCCCCTGGTCCTGCACCCGGCGGACCTGAGCGTGGATGCGGGCAATGAGCTCTTCGGAATGCACCGGCTTTACGACGAAATCGTCGGCGCCGGCGTTGAGGCCCTCGACCTTTTGCTGCCAGCTGCCGCGCGCGGTGAGGATGATGACCGGAGTTTGCAAGCCGGCCTCGCGCCATTGGCGCAGCACCGACAGCCCGTCAATTACGGGAAGGCCCAGATCGAGGATAAGGACGCCATGATCGGCCAGATCGGGCCAGTTAAGTGCGGTATCGCCGTCGTGGGCGATGTCGACAGCAAATCCCGCCGCGCCCAATCTGCGGGATAGGCGGGCGGCGAGGTCAGCGTCGTCCTCAATCAACAAAAGGCGCATTGGTGGCTCCATTGCGGACAATATGCTCTCGCAATCTTGCAGCAAGCTGACAAAATGACAGGTTGGTGCAAGCTTTGATAGCCATGAAGGCAGAATGAAAAGCCCATCATTTCTGTTGTCAGTGGCTGCCCTGCTCACGGGATGCGATGCCAGCGCCCCCCCGGCACCGACATCGCCGCAACCGGTCGTGGCCCCCAAGACCGCCGTGACACAACCTGCGGCCGAATTTATGCTCGCCGACCTGCCGGCGACCGTGGTGCAGCCGCCCGGCTCACGTGTCGCGGTGACTGCGCCCTTCGCCGGCATGGTGCAGAGTGTGCGCGTCCAGCCAAGCCAGGCGGTGCAACGCGGGCAATTGCTCGCGACCATGATCAGCCGAGATGCGCTGGTGCTCGCCGGCGATCTCGCCCGCGCCGAAGCGCGCCGACGGATGACCGGCGCCGAGGCAGCACGGATGAGTAAGCTGGAGCGCGAAGGTGTCGTCGCCGGGGCGCGTGCTGACACCGCGCTGGCCGCCGACGCCGAAGCCGCGATTAACGCCCGCGAGGCACGGCGGCTGCTGGCGCGTGCTGGCGCGGACAATGATGGCATGGTGCGGCTAGTGGCGCCGATCAGCGGCCGGGTGGCGAGCATGACGATCGAGGCCGGCGCGCCGCTTGATGGCATGACCGCGCCGTTCGTGATTGAGGCAGACGGCAGCCAATGGCTGGCGCTGCAACTGCCCGAGCGGCTGGAAGGCACGGCACGGCACGGCATGGCGGTGATGACCCGCGACGGCCGGCGCGGACGGCTGGAGACGGTAGCCGGTGCCATCGATCCCGCTACGAGGGCGTTTGCGGCGCGTGCCCGGCTCGATGCCGGCGGGCCGGGGCTGGTCGGTGGTCGACTGCTGCAAGTGCAGTTGCTGGCAGTGGCTCCGGACGGCGCGGTGGCAGTGCCGATGGCGGCGGTGGTGCAGGCCAACGGCACCGACCTGGTGTTCGTTAAAACGGGCAAGGGCTTTGTCGCACGAAAGGTGCGGCGCCTGGGTAGCGGTGACCCGGCCGTGATCATTGCGGGCCTGAAGCCCGGTGAGCAGGTCGCGACCAGCAACCTTCCGGAACTTCGCGCCGCGGCGCAGCGCTGATGCTGCAACGCCTTGTCGATACCGCGCTGGCGCGGCGCTGGATGACAGCGGCGCTGGCGCTGATCGTGGTCGCCGCTGGGATATGGTCGTTCGTCACGTTGCCGATTGACGCCTTTCCCGAAATCGCACCCACGCAGGTCAAGCTGATCCTGAAGGCACCGGGCATGACGCCCGAAGAGGTCGAGGCACGGGTGATCACCCCGATCGAACAGCAGATGCTGGGTATGCCCGACCAGCAGGTCATGCGATCGGTCGCCAAATACGCCATCGCCGACATCACCATCAGCTTTTCCGACGCGACCGACATCTACTGGGCGCGCGCGCAGGTGTCCGAACGCTTTGCCGCTGTCATTGGCGACCTGCCGCCCGGCGTCACGGGCGGCCTCGCGCCGATTTCAACACCGCTCAGCGATATGTTCATGCTTACGCTCGACGGCTCGCAGAGCCTCGCGGAACGGCGCCGGGTCTTGGACTATGTCGTGCGCCCTGCACTGCGCACCGTGCCAGGCGTAGCCGACGTCAACGTGCTCGGCGGCCGTGTCGAGACGTTCGACGTCGTGCCCGACATGGCGTCACTAACCAGAGCGGGCGTCGACCTTGAAACGCTCCGCTCTGTTCTGGAGGCCGGTAACCGGAACGATGGCGCCGGGCGCGCCGCGGCAGGGGAATCGGCATTGATCGTGCGCACCGTTGGTGCCGTGCAGACGCTCGACGACCTGGGGGCAACCGTCATCAGGGTGACGCCGACCGGCCCGGTAAGAGTGCGGGATGTGGCGGCGGTACGGTTCGGCAGCCTGGCCCGCTATGGCGCCGTCACCGCAAATGGGCGCGGTGAGACGGTGCAGGCGGTCGTCATCGGCTTGCGCGGCAGCAATGCCGCCGAAGTTGTCAGCGGGGTGAAGGCACGGCTTGCCGAACTGGAGCCGACGCTGCCAGCGGGCATGAAAATCGTCGGCTTCTATGATCGCTCCGAATTGATCGACCATGCAGTATCGACCGTGGAAAAGGCATTGTTAGAGGCTGCCGTGCTGGTCGTTATCCTCCTGCTGCTGTTCCTAGGCGACTGGCGGGCCGCACTGGTAGTGACGGCGGCGCTGCCGATGGCGGCGCTGATCACCTTCATCCTGATGAGAATGTTTGGCCTCAGCGCCAATCTAATGAGCCTCGGCGGGTTGGCGATCGCCATTGGCCTACTCGTTGACGGGGCGGTGGTTGTCGTCGAAAACATCGTCGAGCGGCTGGCGATGCCAGCCGATGCGCCGCGCCGCCAGCAGGTCGCCGGCGCCACCGGCGAAGTGATCCAGCCGGTGGCATCGGGCATTCTTATCATCATACTGGTGTTCCTGCCGCTGCTGGCGTTGCAGGGGCTGGAGGGCAAACTGTTTGCGCCGGTGGCGGTCACCATCGTGCTGGCGCTGGCCGCATCGCTGTTGCTGGCGCTAACGCTGATCCCGATGCTCGCCGAGCTGACGCTGAAGAGCGGCGTCCATAACGAGCCATGGCTGATGCGGCGCCTCAACCCCGCTTATACGCAGCTCTTGGAATCGGCGCGGCGGCACCAAATTGTCGTGGGCGGGATCGCGGTCGCGGCGCTGATAGTGGCGGGCTTTGCCTATACACAGGTGGGAAAGATCTTCCTGCCAACACTCGATGAAGGGACTGTGCTGGTTCAGCTCACCAAGCACCCGTCGATTGGCCTTGATCACAGCACCGCAGGCGACACCGCAGTACAAAAGACCGTGTTGGCAGCCGTGCCCGAAGTCAGCGGCGCCGTCGCCCGGCTAGGCACCGATGAGCTGGGACTCGATCCCATGAGCCTCAACGAAACCGACATGTTCCTGACCTTGAAGTCGCGCTCCGAATGGCAGGTTGCGGACAAACCGGCGTTGACCGAAAAGCTGCGCGTAGTACTGGCGCGGCATCCCGGCATCGACCCAAGCTTTACGCAGCCGATCGAGATGCGCGTGTCGGAAATGCTGACCGGGAGCCGCGGCGACTTGGCAGTTAAGATCTTCGGCCCCGACCTCGTTGAACTGTCGCGGCTGGCATCGCAGGTCGCAGCGCGGTTGCGGACAACGCCGGGTGCAACCGAGGTGATTACGGCAGCCGACGATACGGTCGATTACCTGCAACTGGCGATCGACCGCGAGGCTGCGGGGCGCGCCGGGCTAACGGTAACTCAGGTTCAGGACACGCTGCGGGCACAGCTAGAAGGCTTGCCAGCCGGCAATGTAACGCTGGGGTTGCGGCGCGTGCCAGTGATGATCAATTCAGGCGGCAGCGCGTTGGCCGATGGCGCAGTGGCTTTGGCAGATACGCCGCTGATTGGTGCTGCAGGCCAACGGGTCCGCGCCGGCGACGTTGCTGCGGTGGCGCGGGTCGCAGGCCCTGTGAAACTGGAACATGAAAACGGCTCGCGCTTTGCGTTGGTGCAGGCGTTCGTTTCGGGGCGCGACATCGTCGGCTATGTTGGCGAAGCGCAGGCAAAAATAGCCGCCGAGGTGCCGATGCCGCCCAGCTATCGCATTGTCTGGGGCGGCCAGTTCGAAAACCAGCAGCGCGCCGCCCAGCGGCTCTCGTTGGTCCTGCCGTTCGCGCTGGCATTGATCCTAGGTCTGTTGGTGTTTACGTTTCGGGCGCTGCGGCCCGCGGTGCTAATCCTGCTTATGATTCCCTTTGCGCTTGTTGGCGGCATATTGGCATTGTGGGCGAGCGGCGAATATCTGTCGGTGCCTGCGTCGGTCGGCTTCATCGCGCTGCTTGGCATCGCGGTTCTGAACGGCCTTGTGATGGTCAGCCATATCCGCCAGCTCCGCGAGATCGGCCTGCCGCTGGCCCTTGCCGTTGATCAGGGCGCGCGGCGGCGGCTGCGCCCGGTACTTATGACTGCGAGCATCGCTGCCTTCGGGCTGGTGCCGCTGCTGTTCGCGACCGGCCCTGGATCAGAGATCCAGCGCCCTCTCGCCATTGTTGTCATTGGCGGGTTGGTTAGTGCGACTCTGCTCACGCTGGTGTTGCTGCCGCTCCTCTATGCGCGCTTTGGCGAAGGCAAGTCGGCATGAAGCGCTTTCTGGCTCTCCTGTTATTTATGGCAACGCCCGCGTTAGCCGAACCGGGGCTGCCACCCGACGCGGCCGTCGCCGAGGCACTTGACGGGCATCCGAGCGTGATCGCGGCGCGCGCCCGCATCGTTGCGGTTCGCGCATTGGCGCGCGGACTGGCGGTTGGTTCGCAGGAGGTAACCGTGCAAGCAACGATTCAGCGGCGCGATGTGCGCGCCATTGGCAGCGTGCCCGAATATGACCTGCAATTCACCCGGCCAATCCGGCTGCCGGGCAAGGCGGCGATCGACCGGCAAGTAGGAGAGGCAGCCGTTTCAGCCGCCGACAATCGCGCCGATGATGCGCGCCACCAGACGGCGCTCCTGCTCGCCCGCAACTGGTGGGCGTGGACCGGCGCCGCAGCCGAGGCGCGAACGCTCGACCAGTCCGCCGATATTCTGGCAATGGCGGTGACAGCAACGCGGCGCCGGCTGGCACTACGCGATGCCAGCGCGCTTGAGCTCGATCAGGCGATTGCGGCGGAGGCGGCCGCCCGGGCGGCGGCACGTGGGGCGGCGGCACGGGCGGCGGCAGGGCGCGCGGCGTTGGCGGCGAACTTCCCTGGCCTGCCGTTGCCGGCGACGGCGCCGCCGCTGCCGCTGCCGACGATTCCCGGTGAAGGCATCGCGCGGCTGCAGGCGCTGGTCGTCGAGCGCAGTCACGAGATCGGCGCCTCCGCTGCCGACATGGCGCGCGCCGATGCCCTCAAGGCGCGGGCGGCGCGCGACCGGATCGCGGACCCCAGTATCGGCCTGCGCGTTTTTTCCGAACAGGGCGGCAATGAACGCGGACTGGGGTTGATACTGTCGATGCCGCTGGGCGGGCGCTCACGCGCGGCATCAGCAGACCAGGCCGCAGCGATGGCGCTGTCGGCGGGAGCTGAACTGGCGGCTACGCGCATGATGGTCGATGCCGTTGCGGCCGAGGATACGGCGCTCGCCACGGGATATCTCAAGGCCTGGGAACAATCGCAGGCAGCGGCCGATGCCGCAGCGGCGGCAGCGATGCGACAACGCAAGGGGCATGCGCTGGGCGGTGTTGACCTTGCCGAAAGATTAATCGCCGAGCGGCTGGCGCGCGACGCCGCGCTCGATGAGGTCAAGGCCCGGACGGCGGCGGTCGAAGCTATTACCCGGCTGCGAATCGATAGTCATACGCTCTGGATGCACCAGGAACCGGAAGCCCCATAAAACTGTTTGTCAGTCTGGCGACAGGTTCGGCGCGCAAGAACATTATGGTTTCAGCAAAGGCACGCCGTTATGACAACCGCTAACCGCTACGCGGCCGTGTCGATCATCCTCCACTGGGCGATGCTGCTGCTCATCGCGGCGGTCTATACCGCAATCGAACTGCGTACATTTTTTCCCAAGGGCAGCAATATACGCGAGGGTTTTAAGACCTGGCATTTCATGCTCGGGTTGACGGTACTGGCGCTCGTACTGGTGCGCATCATCGTCCGGCTGCTGAGCAAGGCGCCGCCAATTACGCCGCAACCGCCGAAATGGCAGATGCTGGCATCTCGAGCCGTGCATGGCGCGCTTTACGGGCTGATGCTCGGCATGCCGCTTGCGGGCTGGATAATCCTGAGCGCAACCGATGTGCCAGTGCCGTTCTTCGGAATCGAACTCCCCGCGCTTCTGGCCCCCAACAAAGCGTTCGGAGCACAGGTCAAGGAGATTCACGAAACTGTGGGCACGATCGGCTATTGGCTGATCGGCCTGCACGCGGCGGCGGCATTGGCGCACCATTACGTATGGAAAGATGACACAGTGCGCCGGATGCTCCTGCACAAAGGGTAACCGCTCAGTGCTTTCAGCAGCGTACGGTGTGTTTCGGCGTGAGATTGGGGACCACCTGACCCGGTAATCGGCACCTAAACGGGGACCACCCTCCGGGTCATCTATGTTCGCCTGCTGTGTTGGCTGGCGACGAGGTGGAGGATGACGACGGTGGAGACGATAGGACGGATCAGGCGCG
>Ga0105048_10004812_pt1 | contig 21927 bp, 22 predicted proteins | sample MAT05_FD_78382 | JGI IMG/M metagenome (GOLD analysis project Ga0105048, IMG submission 78382) | Freshwater microbial communities from Lake Fryxell liftoff mats and glacier meltwater in Antarctica - MAT-05 | ecosystem: Environmental > Aquatic > Freshwater > Ice > Liftoff microbial mat | place...
CGGTTGAGGGCCGCAGCACCGGAGAGCAGAAAATGCTCAAGGCTGCATGACGCGACGCGGCTGGCCGCCGGCTGTTTGCGCAGATCCCGAGGCCTCTCTGCTGGAGGTTCCTGCGGAGGTGTGGATGGGCAGCTTGCCTACAGGCCTACAGGATGGCGAAACACGAGTCGCAGGTGAGCAGCGTGTTTCCGTAGCATCGCCCGAAGGGCGGCACTTCAGGGCAGGTGTTGCCGTCGGGATCGCCGGGGTCGCTCCCTCCGCTGGTGCTGGCGCCGGTGCCGGTGCCGGGATCGCTGCCACCTTGCCCGCCGCCGGTGCTGGTGCCGGTGCCGGGATCACTGCCACCCTGCCCGCCGCCGGTGCCGGTGTCGCCGTTGGAGGGGATCTGCTTGAGGATCCAGTCATGGACCAGATCCACCCGCGCCAGGATCTCGGTGCCTTCGCCGCCGCCCGAGTTCACCGCCACCACGGTGTGGCTGCCAGGGATGAAGACCGGACCGCCGGAGTCACCGTGCTCGATGATCTCGGAGCCCATGTAGTCGAACGGGTAACCCGCGCTCTCCGCTGACTTCACCGCGAGCGGCTTGCTCTTGTAGAGGGCCTTGCTGGAGAGCTGGCCATTGTTGATTCGACCGACGTTGACGACGCTGGAGCCGTCGGCGAGCGGGCTCGCGGCCACGGTGGGATAGGAAGCGATGGTGATCGGCGTGTCGAGGATCACGATGGCGACGTCGTGGGCGTTGGGATCGACGTGGTCGCTGTCAGTGTTCCAGTCGTAAGTCACCCCGCTGCGGCTGATCGACGTCTGGTCGCCGGCGAACGGCGCAGTCACCGTCCAGGAGTCGAATCCATGGACGCAGTGACCTGCGGTGAGGACGACGGTGGGCGCCAGCAGGGATCCGGAGCACAGCGACTTCGGCGTACCGCCGACCGTCATCATCAGCAGCACGCTCTCCGGATAATCAGTCGCGATCGAACCACCTTTGATCGCCTGGCTATCGTCCCCGGTGCGCTCCGGATCGGCAGACTCAGAGTATGAAACGGAGCAGGCGGAGAGCGAAGCAAAGGAGACGATAAGCGTGACGAACGACAGGCGACTCGAAAACATGGAATCTCTCTTCTCCCGACCACATGCGCACACGGAGCGCCGCTGAGGCGCGAGCGCGACATGAGACATGAAGTGCGGGAATCAGGGGATGTGCGGCCAGCAAAAAGGAGGGCCGCAGTTTGAGATGTCCACCTTGTAATCAGCCAGGCTCGGGCCTCCAAATCCATTTCACGCGGCGCACCATTTTCATGGCAATACCGCACACATTCGCGCCTTCGCGCGGTCAATGAACATGGAATGGTTGGGAGGATCGGTGGTAGGCCCACCAGGTAGGGAGTCGGAGAGGGGCAGTCAGCGGCGGCCGAAGCCGGCGAGGCGCGTCGTGGCGGCCACGACCTCGTCGCAGTCGATGCACCGGGTCACGCCGTCGATCTCTTCGAGCGTGCCGATCGAGCCGCACTCAGGGCACTTCGGCGCGAGGCGGCTGCGGCTCTCGGCCAGGCTCTGCGCGAGATCTTTCTCGGCGGCGAGCTCGCGGCGGATCTCTTCGGTCATCCGGATGTCGTCGTTGCTCATCGCGCGGACGCTACCACGAGGTGCGCCCAGCGGCGCCAGCTCAGAGCGGGGCGCCGGTCTCGCCGAGGACCCGATCCGTCGCGACGGTCAGCCACGAGGTGTACGGCTTCCTGGCCTGACGCTCCTCGAAATCGGCGACGCGCTGGAGCAACGTCGCGGTGCGGTGCCCCTCGAGCTGCTGCGGGTGACCCTTGCCCTGGTCGAGCCACGCGCGGATGAAGAGGCTCTTTTCGTCGATCGGGAGGGCCGCGACGTTGCGCGCCCACTTCGGCCAGACGCCGGGCTCGAAGAGGTACTGCTCGACGTTGGAGACGTAGAAGGCCGACACGGTGAGGCCCTGCTTCTTGATCTCCGCGGCGATCCCCGGCATGGCGCGATCGCCGGCGAAGTCGCCCACCACCGGGATGATGCGGCCCTCTTTCTCCATCGTCTGGACGAAGCGGAAGGCGCCTTCGTTCGCGAGAAATCCGCTCTGTTTTCCCTCGGGATCCTTCCGGGTGAGGATCTCGCGCAGGGTCGGGTAGCGGCGGCTCGACTTCGGTTTCAGCTCGAAGCGGAGCTCGAGCTGGCCGTCGAGGAACGAGCGGTGGACGATCTCGAGCGTCTTCTTGTCCCCGGCGTCGAGCGGGATCTGCAGCGCGATCCGCTCACGGAGGCGGGCGTGGGCGGCGGCGAACCCGGCCTTGTCCGGCGCGTTCTTCTCGGCGTGGGCGAGCACGGCGTCGATGCCGGCGCCTTCGCCGGGGGCGCCCGCCGCGTCGTGGGGGCGGCCGAGGAGGAGCGCGACGAAGTGCGATCGGCTCGTCGCCTCTTCGAAGATCGCCTTGTAAAGCAGGTGCAAGATCATGTTCTGCCGGCGGATGTCGAGGATGAACGCAAGCTTCGGCCGGGTGAGCGCGATGTAGGTGAAGCTCTGCTCGGGCCCGACGCCGATGTACGCGCCGCCCGGGGAGGCGAGCTTCGCGAGCGGCCCCGCGACCTGGAGATACGAGGTCTCGTTGGAGATGGTGTTGTCGGAGAAGAACGGCCCGTCGGGCTCCGAGAGCGCGGTCACGCTCGCGCCGAAGGCCGAAGGCGTCGGGGGCGCGCTCGCCGACGCGGGCGGCGGGGCCGAGGCGAGGAGCGGCGCCGGGACCGATCCGAGCGGCGAGTGGGACGGGGGCGCGCCGGGCATGACGGCGACCGAGGCCGCGGGGTCAATCGGCGTGGGCGCCTGACCGCAGGCGGCGAGGGCGAGGAGCAGCGGGGCGATCAGCAGGGCTCGGTTCTTCATCGCGTCGAGGAGCACAACGCAGCGGGGCGCGCGGCGCATTCCTTTTCCGCCGAGATCGGCGCTCGATCGATCGTGCTACGCTCGCGCCGTGCGCTCTTCCTCCACGATTTGCCGCTGGATCGCGCCTCTTCTGTTCGCCGCGCTCGCCGCGCGGAGCGGGGACGCCGGGGCGTTCGTCTGGCCCAACGTGCCCGAGCAGGTGGAGAAGGCGTTGACGTCGGGGGACGTGAGCGAGCGGCGGCTCGCGGCGGCGCGCCTCGCTGATCTGCCGCAGGAGATCGCGCTCCGACTCATCCCGCCGGCCCTCGGTGATCCCGACGTCGAGGTGCGCCTCCGCGTCGCGCAGGCGGCGATCGCGCGGCGGATGCCGAAGGCCGGGGACGCGGTGATGTCGTGGCTGAGCGAAGGTGACGCGCGGATCCGGCTCGCGGCGTGCGACGTGATCCGCGCCGCGCCCACCTCACGCAGCGTGGTCGCGCTCGGCCGCGTGCTCGGCGATCCCGAGCCGCACGTGCGCCTCGCCGCCGCCGCCGCGATGGGCGGATCGGCGCTGCCCGAGGCTGTCTCGCCGCTGCTCGGGCACCTCGACGACGGCTCTCCCGAGGTGCGCGAAGAGGTCGCGCGGGCGCTCGGGCGCATCGGCGACGCGCGCGCGGTGGTGCCCCTGATCGGCAAGGTGCAGGACTCGGTCTCCGACGTGCGCAAGGTGACGGCGCGGGCGCTGGGCGAGCTCGGCGATCTCCGCGCGCAGGGCGCGCTGATGCTCGCGCTCCAGGATCCCTCCGCGGAGGTGCGGCTCGAGGCGGTGGGCGCGCTCGGCAAGCTGCGATCCGACGAGGCCACACCGGCGATCGCGCCGCTGATCGAGGCCTCCGCGGGCGAGGGTGGCCCCTCGTCGCCCTCGCGATCCTCGTCAGCGCAAGGCGCGGGCGCCGCCGAGGTGCGGGCCGCGGCGCTGCGCGCGCTCGGGCGCATCGGCTCGGAGGCCGCCGTGAAGATCCTCGTCGGCGCCCTCGCGAAGGACGATCCTTCGTCGGCGCGATCCCCGGTGCGCGACGCCCTCGTCGCGGCCGGAAAGCCGGCGGCGACGGCGCTGATCGCCGCGCTCGGCAGCGGGGCCTCGTCGGCGACGACGGCGGGCGCGGCGCTGGTGCTCGGCGCGCTCGAGTCGCCCGAAGGCGCCAAGGCCATCGTCCGGGCGATGCAGCGGGGCACCGTGCCGCTCCGCGCCGGCGTCCACGCGCTCGCGCAAATCGGATCTCCCGCCGCGCTGCCCACGGTGCTCGAGCTCTTCGACGATCCCGATCCGACGACGCGAAAAGAGGCGATCCGCGCCGCGGCCTCGCTGCTCGATCCCGCGCAGGAAGACGGGCGCGCGGTCGATCCGGCGAGCGCCGCGCTCCGCGACGCGAGCACGCCCATCGACGAGAAGATCGAGCTGGTTCGCCTGCTCGGCCGCACCGGCGCGCCCCGCGCGGAGGCGGCGCTGCTGCCGCTCCTCGGGGCGAAGGCGCCGGCGCTCCGGCTCGCGGTGATCGAGGCGCTGGGCAGCCTGCGGATCCCCGCGGTCACGCCCGCGCCTGGATCTACAATCGAAGGCAAATCGGCGCTCCCGAAGCTCGCGTCGTCGCTGCTCGCGGCGCTCGACGACGAGTCGGCGGAGGTGCGCCTCGGCGCGGCGATGGCGCTCTCGCACGTCGGCAGCGTAGCGGTCGCGCAGGAGCTGCTCCGCCGCCTCGCCGTCGCCGCCGAGCAGGACCGGAGCGCCCTCGGCATCGCGCTGTCCGGCGCCCTCGCCCGCAGCGAGGATCCCGCGCTCGCGGCCCGGGTGCGCGAGGCGTACGCCACCGCGCCCGAGTCGGCGCGCGACGCGCTGATCGAAGGGCTCGGGCGGATGCGCGGCGCGGACGCGGGGCGCGCCCTCGACGGGCTCGCCGCGGGCTCGATCGACGATCGCCGCAAGGTGGCCGAAGCGCTGGCGGGCCACGGGGAAATGGAGGACGCGCTCCGCCGCCTCGCCGGTGACGCCGATCCGGGCGTGCGCGCCAACGCCGCGTGGTCTCTCGGGGCGGTGGGCACGCGGCCCAGCCTCGCCGCGCTGGCGAAGCTCACCGGCGACCCCGACGTCGCCGTCGCAGGCAACGCCGCGGCGTCGCTGGGGCGGATCGCCGGGCGCGCCGGCCAGGGCGTCGACGTGGCGCAGGCGCTCTGCTCAGCGCTCACCGACGCGCGGCCTTACGTGCGCGCCAACGCGCTCGGCGGGCTCTCGATCGCCGGCGCGACCTGCGAGGCGGGTACGGCCTCGGATCTGCTCGCGCGCGATCCCTCCGAATCCGTGCGCCTCGCTGCGGCCGACTACCTCGCCCGCGCCGCCGCGCGCGCCGGCGACAAGCCCAGCGACGCCGACAAGCGCGCGCTGCTCCGGTGCGTGAGCGAAGAGAAAGACGCCCGCGTGGCCGGGCGCTGCGCGCGCCCCGCGGTGACGCCGAAGCGCGACGCCAGGCCCGCGGACATCGCCGTTTACGTGGTACCCGACGGGCGGAGCCGGCCCGAGGCGCGGGCCCCGTTCGCGCTGGTGCGCGCCGATGGGCTGCTTCGCCTGGGGCTCGCCGACCGCCGGGGCGAGATCTTCGAAACCGCGGCGCCGCCGGGCGTGATCCGCCTCGCGGTCCCCGCGGCGCTCGCGCGTTAATTACCGACGCGAGCCCATTTCCTGGCGCGACCGCGGCTTCGCGGGCGGCCCCGAGCGGAGGCGGTCGATGCTGTCGGTCGACTCGCCGTGGGCCACGAGATCAGCGGCCGCGACCTCGATCGCGAGCTGGAAAATCTCGGTGCGGGCGAAGCGGCCGGCCCGGCCCGTCGTCAGGCGGGGGAGCACGGCGACGATGCGCTTCATCCCGTCGACGTAGCGACGAGAGATCGCCAGCCGTTCGCTCAGCGGCTCCAGGAAATCGGCGACGGCCGCGGCCCGATCGCGCGCGCCTTCGCAGGCCTCTTTCATCGGCTCGAGCAGGAGCAGCGTCCAGAGCACGGTGTCGTCGAGCGGGCCGCCTTCAGCCGTGCGGCGATCGATGTAGTCGAGCAGGCGCCAGACCCTGCGCCCCGGCCCTTCTTCCTCGCCGTCGTCGTAGAGCAGCGCCGAAAGCTCGGGCAAGAGCACGTCGAGCACGCCCGTCTCCCAGGCCAGGAAGATCGTCCGGCGGGCCTGACCGCCGCGGAGGAGCCGCATGATCTCCTCCGACAAGCGCGGGCGGGCGGCTAGCGCGAGCGCCTCGCGGCAGAAGACGATCGCGTCGTAGACGTCGGGCGTGATCCCGAGATCGAGCCGGCCCGCGAACTTGAGGGCGCGGAGGATCCGCACCGGATCCTCGCGGAAGCGCGTCTCCGGATCGCCGATGGTGTGGACGACGCGGCGACGCACGTCATCCATCCCGCCGACCCAGTCGAGGATCTGGTTGGCCTCGAGGTCGTAAAAGAGCGCGTTGATCGTGAAATCGCGGCGCAGCGCGTCCTCCGGGGCCTCGCCGAAGACGTTGTCGCTCTTGATCAGGAGCTCGGCCCCGTCGTCGTCTTCCTTCGGGCTCTTCCTGAAGGTCGCGACCTCGATCACCTTGCCGCCCTGAAAGAGGACGTGGACCAGGCGAAACCGCCGGCCGATGATCCGCGAGTTGCGGAAGAGCTCGCGGACCTGCTCGGGCCGCGCGCTGGTGGCGACGTCGAAATCCTTCGGGCGCCGATCGAGGAGCAGATCGCGCACGCAGCCGCCGACGAGGTAGGCCTCGTAGCCGTGGCGGACCAGGCGACGCAGCACCTTCTGGACGTCGGGATCGATGCGCGATTCGTCGAGGGCAACGTCGTGTCGGCCCGGCTCGTTGCCCGCGTACGTCGGCCGAACCGGCGCGCCGCCCGGGGAGCTGGGGCTCGGGCTTGGCACGCGATCCCGGTCACGATCGCGGTCGCCGCCGCGCGATCGCGAGCCTTCGTCGCGGTAGCGCGGGCCGTCGTTGCGAGAGCGGCCGCCGTCCTTGCGACCGCGCTGACGGGACGTCGGGGCCGGCGCGCGGGGAGCCGGCGCAGCGCCGTCTTCTGCCGAGACGACCGGGAAGGACGAGACCTCGTACGTGGGCAGGGGCGAGTCTTCGTATGCCGGGAGCGGCGACGTTTCGTACGCCGGGAGCGGCGACGTTTCGTACGACGGCAGGCCGTCCACGCGCGGGTGAGACGTTCTTCCCGAGCGACGACGCGACGGAGAAGGAGGCGCAGCAGAGGTAGCCTGCGCCGTTTCAGGAACAACAGGAAAAATGGTGGGCTCACGGTCCCCGAGCGCACCGGAAGCGGGCACAACGGGGGACGAAAAAGGCTCTCCCTGCCGCGTGACGTCGATATCGGCGTCGCCTGCAGCGGGAATTTCGTGACCGGGGAAAGGGGTCGAACGACCCATAGGGCTCAACCGCATTGAAGGACCCTGGAAGGGGCCCTCGGCTGGGAGTGGAAGCGGGGCCCGCGACCGCGGAGCCCCGGGAGGGGGATCGGCGTCGACCAGAAGTCGGCGCGTCGCCCTCGGGAAAGGAGGACCGTCAAAGTCCGCCTGAGCTGTGGAGGGGTGTGCCAGCACCCTGCTCCTTCAGCCCAATTAGCAGGGGCTCCGTCAAAGAGCAAAGATTACCTACGGCTCAGATGTTCATTCCTGAACCACCGTGGACCGGGGCAACGGCGGGGGGAGCTCGAGCGCGTCCGTGATGGGCCTGTTCGGAGCTGACGCAGAAGTGCTCTACATCACGGCGAACCGGAGTACGGAGCGCCAAGGGTGCACGGCTACTTTCCTTCGGTGATCAGCCCGCAGCCGATCCGCCCGCCCGCGTTGCCGACCGGCTGCCCGCCGTCGTCCTGCTTTTCGTGCACGATGATCGCGCGGCCGAGGTACGAGCTCGGATCACCCTCTTTGAGCGTGGCGCCCGTGACGACAACCTCGGTCGAGCCGGCGCCATCCGCGTCGATATCGATGTTGCCGAGATCGCCCAGGTGGTGCTCCGAGCCGGCCGGCAGGCCGTGAGGCTTGGCGGCAGGGTTGAAGTGACCACCCGCGCTGCTGGCGTCAGGCGCGCTGCAATCACCGATCTCGTGGACGTGGGTGGCGACCTTCCCGGGCGGAGCGCCGGCGACCTGGACTCTCACCTTCACGCCGTCTTTGACCTCGATGAACGTCGCGCTCCCAGAGAGCTTGGAGCCGCTCCTGGCGACCAGCGGGACTTCGATGCGGTTCGGCGCGGCGGCTCCTGACGGGCCCCCCGGAGGGGGCGTGGCGCCGCCGCAGGCGACGAGAGCGAGCGGGGCAATCAAAAACAGGGCAGCGCTACGGGACTTCATCAGGGATACCTCTCGCGTTTCGTTCGAGCCGCCCCGAAGGAGCGGACGGAGCGGCCACGCAAAGCAGGATCCAGGCCGTCTTCGTTCATGGAAGGAGCCGTGCCCCGGATCCTCGGTGCGCGTGCGAGCCGTCGTTGAATATGTCGGGGCTGACGCGACGCACCCGGCACGATCGCCACAGCGCGGCGGACTGGAGCGTGCGAAGTTGCGCACCCGGCCCAGGCACGGTGATTGCTGATTACCAACCGACGAAGCGTGGACGCCAGGAGTGTCTCCAGGGCTCGTTTCGAAGAGGACGGAGAACGCGAGATGAACCCGCCGAGCCCCGAACTCCAGAGCACCGCACGGCGCCTGATCGAGGAAGCGGCGACCACCAGCGACGACGCTCAGGCGATCACCCGCGCAGCCGAGCAGGTGTTCCAGAGGCTGCACCATCACTTCGCCAAGCTCATCGACGTGGCCGGGTTCAGGACGATGCGGTGGTGCCCTAATCAGGGCACGCGGCCCTTCAAACTAGGGCAGTTTCGTGCAAATTAGGGCACCGCCGCCGAGTTGTCACCGGGGTGCCCGGGCTTGACACCGTGGTCGGAGGCGGGCTCCCCGAGTACTCGTTCAACCTGATCGCCGGCGGCCCCGGGACGGGCAAGACGACCCTGGCGCACCAGATCGCCTTCTCCAGCAGCGCCCCCGGGCGCCGGGTGCTCTTCTTCACGGTGCTGGGCGAGCCGCCCCTCAAGATGCTGCGCTATCAGCAGCAGTTCTCTTTCTTCGACGGCGACAAGGTCCCCGAGCTCATCCGCTTCGTCAACCTCAATGAAGAAGCCTTGCAGAGCGGCCTCGAGGCTGTCCTCGAAGCCATCGAGCGCGAGGTGGAGAGCTTCGATCCCAGCATCGTGATCATCGACTCCATCCGGACGTTGATCCCCAGCCCGGGGCTCGGTGATCCCCACGGCGAGGGTGACGTCGGCGGGATCGAGCGCGCTGCGATGGGAGAGCACGGTGAGCACGCCCTGCACCCGCGCGCGGCTGCGGAGCGGGATCGTGAGACCGAAGGCGAAGCCGAGCGCCCGGAGCTCCTGGGCGAAGTCGTCGTCCTCGCCCTCCTCCGCGTCGTCGCCCTCACCCCCGATCAACCCCCACCGGGCAGCGTCGCCAGGAGGGCTGCGCGAAAGGCCTCCATCGAGGGAAAGCGCGCCTCGGGGGCCTTCTCCAGCGCTCGGCGGACCACGGCGTCGAGCTCGGCAGAGACGTTGGCGCGGAGGATCGGCGGCGGGCGCTCGCGGGCGTGGCGCCGAGCGACCTCCGGGTACTCCCCGGCGAACGGGACCCGGCCGGCGAGCATTTCGTAGAGGACCACGCCGAGCGAGTAGACGTCCGCGCGCGGGTCCGCGGGGGCGCCGCGCGCCTGCTCGGGGGCCATGTACTCCGGCGTCCCCACGATGCGCCCGCGGGCCTCGGCGACGTCACCGGGGAGGTGGGAGAAGCCGAAATCCAGCACCTTCACCTGCTCGCGGCCGTCGGGCGCGTGAACGAGGAAGAGGTTCTCTGGCTTGACGTCGCGGTGGATGACAGAGGCCGCGTGCGCCGCGCCGAGCCCGAGCGCCGCGCCCTCGGCCACGCGCACCGAGCGGGCCATACCGAGCGCCCCGGTGAAGGCCAGCGTGTCGGCGAGATCGAGCCCGACGAGCAGCTCCATCACGAAGAAGCGGGGCCGCTCGCTGTCCCCTTCCCCGTGCGCCTCCACGCCCTCGATCGCCAGCACGTTGGGGTGGTGGATCCGCGCGCCGGCCACGGCCTCGCGCTCGAAGCGAGCCACCAGCTCGGGCTCGCCCCGGTGCTCGGCGCGCAGCACCTTGAGCGCGAAGCGCTGACGCGGCACGGCGCTCTGCCCGGTCATCCGACCGCACCCCGGATCGCAGAGCTCGGCCAGGTACACCTGCCCCGTCCCGCCGCTGCCGAGGAGCTGGATCAGCCGGTAGCGATTGCCCACGACCGTTCCCACGAGCGTGGGAGCAGGAGGAGCAGAGGACCTTCGCATCGGGCGCGCAGAGTAGCAGGGTCAGCGCGATGTGGCTCCGCGCACCCTTCACTCGAGAGGCGGACGGACGAGATCGTCGTCGGCCGTCACCGTGAGCCCGCGGAGCGACGCGAACGAGAGGCGCTCGGCCAAGGCTTGAAGCGGATCCAACGCGTCGCCGAGATCGTGGCGGTAGGCGCGGGCGATGGCGCGGACGAGCTCGCGCCCGTCGCGCCCGGCGGCGCGCTGGGAGCGGAGGGTCATCCCTCGAGCCCGCTTCGCCAGCCGCGCCCCGTCGGGCCCGAGGAGCAACGGCACGTGCGCGAACCCGGGCGGCGTCCCACCGAGCAAGCGCGCGAGCAGCGCCTGCCGCGGCGCTGACGTCGCGAGATCCGCGCCCCGCACCACCTCGGTGACGCCCATCGCCAGATCGTCCACCACCACCGCGAGCTGGTACGCGAAGACGCCGTCGCCGCGCCGCAGTACGAAATCGCCCGTCGTTTCCGCCACATTTTCGACGAGAGCGCCGAGCACGGCGTCGTCGACCACGACCCTCCCCTCCCCGGCTTCGGGCACCGCGAGGCGCACCGCCGGCGGCCGTCGAAACGAGCGCGCGCGCATCCCGTGAGGCCGACAGGTGCCGGGGTAGCGTGGCCCCTCGTCGCCCGCGTGCGGCGCGCTCGCGGCCCGCGCGATCTCGGCGCGCGAGCAGTCACAGAAGTACACGCGGCCCTGCGAAGCCAGCCTCGCTACCGCCTCCGCGTAGAGCGCGACCCGCTCCGACTGCACGTACGGGCCGACGGGTCCGCCCACGTCCGGGCCTTCCTCCCAGCGGATCCCGAGCCAGCGCAGATCGTCGAGGATCGTGGCCCCCGCTGCCGGGATCACCCGATCGCGATCGAGGTCTTCCATGCGAAGGATGAGCTGCCCACCCATGACTCGCGCCGCCGCGGCGCAGAAGAGCGCAGCCGCCGCGCTGCCAAGGTGGAGATCGCCCGTGGGCGAAGGAGCGAATCGACCGCGGTACATGCGGCGCGGAGCCTAGCCGAGTTACGCTGTCGCCGAGGGGGCGGGCGCGGCGAAGACGCGCTTCCAGACGGGGTAGCTCCAGAGCAGGAACACGAGGTTGGTGGTGATCGCTCGCGCCAGCACTGCCGTCGCCGGGACGAGGGGCACGAAGCTCGCGACCGCATGGTAGAGCGCCGCGTTGAGCGCCAGCGCCACGGCCTCGGTGGCGATGAAGAGCGCCGCCTGCCGCCGCAGATCCCCGCCGCGAGCGCGGAAGGCGAAGTGCTTGTTGCCGAAGAACTGCACCACCGCCCCGACGAGGAGCGCCGGGACATTGGCGGCCTTCGGCGACGCGTGGAGCACGCCCGTCGCCAGGGCGATCACCGCGAGATCGGCCAGCGTCGCCGCCCCGCCGGTGAGCGCCGAGCGGGCGAACGTGGCGAAGCGCGCGAGCGCGGGGACCTTCACGGACGGGTGTGGCTGCATCGATTCGACCATGCCCGCCTCCGGTGCAATCGCTGTGACGAGGCCGTTACAGCCGAGAGATCCGCCTCCGCGCGCGCCTGCCCAAAGTTCGACGTCTCGACGACGCGGCGACACCTTCGCGCCGCGCGCCTCTGTTCGCGGAGCGAATCGGTTGCGCTCGCGGAGCGAATCGGGTTGAGCCCTCCCCGCTGGACGGCCACTCTGTTCAGCGCATGCCTCCGGACGAGCCCCTCGCCTCCCCCGCCTCCGTGACCGCCGACAACGCAGAGGGGTCGCCCGCGAGCTCCGAAAGGCCGAAGCCCTTTCGCTGGAAGCTCAACCTCGTCCTCTTCCTCGCGACCGTGGCCTCGGTCTTCTTCACCGGCGCCCGCTACGTGGACGAGCTCCCCACGTCCGCCGGGTGGCGCCAGACGCTGCTCACGCTCTCCACCGGCTGGTCCTTCGCTGTCCCGCTGATGGCGATCCTGTTGACCCACGAGTTCGGCCACTACATCGCCGCGCGCATCCACCGCGTCGACGCCTCGCTCCCCTTCTTCATCCCGCTCCCGCACTTCAGCCCCTTCGGCACGATGGGCGCGATCATCTCGATGCGCGGCCGCATCCGCTCGCGCGACGCCCTCCTCGACATCGGCGCCTCGGGCCCTCTGGCCGGCCTCGTCGTCGCCATCCCCGTGCTCATCTACGGTCTGGCCCACTCCCGCGTTGGCCCGGCCGAGCTCCACGGCGTCCAGGAGGGGCAAAGCCTGCTCTACATCGGCCTCAAGCGCCTCGTCCTCGGCCCGATCCCGGCGGGACAGGACGTCTTCCTCGGCCCAACCGCCTTCGCCGGCTGGACTGGCCTCTTCATCACCGCCCTCAACCTGATCCCGATTGGCCAGCTCGACGGCGGCCACATCGCCTATGCCCTCTTCGGGCTACGGCAGAACCGCTTCGCGCGGATCCTCCACATCTCTCTCCTGGGCATGTTCACCTTGAACCTGATCCGCTTCATGATTCCCGTCGCCCAGGAGCACGCCTGGAGCCACGCCGGTCAGGCCTTCGGCAACGCCCTACCGTGGTTGATCTGGTACATCGTGCTCCGGCTGATCATGCGCGGCGGTGGGCGTTCACACCCGCCGACGGAGGAGGGAGCGCTGAGCCCGGTGCGGCGGGGGATCGCGCTGTTCTCGCTGGTGCTGTTCGTGCTGCTCTTCATGCCGACGCCGATGGCGCAGTACTGAAGACCGTCTCGACCGCGCCTGCGTGCAGTTCGGCGACGAGCTCTACCTCGCTGTGAGCAAGGACCGGGGCTCGGCGCGGTGGCTCCAGTTCTTCACCCAGTCGGTCAGCAAGCTCATCCGCCAGCGCCTCTCAACGCAGGTAGAGCGCGTCCGCGGCTGGCTACAATCGACCGACAAGGTTCTCGAAGCCCACCGGATACCCCTCGAGTCCTGGGTACCCGTTCACGGGGTGCCCGGTAACTACCAAGCACTCAGCTCTTTCCATGAGTAGATCCGAGCAGCTTTGTACCACTGGCTTCCAACGGGAAACCCGCATGTGGGGCGGTTCTTGACGACGGATCCCATCGTCTCCGAGCCAGCCTTCGGGTAGACCTGGAACCCCGACACGTACGGATTAAACAATCCGCTGAAGTTCGTGGATCCCAGCGGGTTCGAGACGACGGATACGACGTACTCCAACGGTACCCGCAACGTTGTTTTTGATCCTGATCCTTGGGTTGCGCGTGCTCCGATAGGCCCGCCGCCCCCGCCGCCGCCGAACGTCGACGCCTCGCTGGCCGGGTTGACGACGGCGCCGGTGGATTTGAGCGCCAAGGGCTTACCCCTTCGTCGACTCCGCCGCGCGGATCGTCGTGCGTGCCGCGAGCCGATAGCCATCCTCGAACCGATCGATCACGTCGCGCAGCCCTCGGCTCCGGAGGCGGGCTATCGCTACATAAACGCGGTTGGCTCCGGCCTCGACCACGGGGCGCTCGCCCGGCCACCCCGCCTCGAGGATGTCCCAGATCGAGAGGGGGACTCCCGGCTGCGAAGCGTGCTTGTCGATCAGGGCGGCAAGGACGCGGCGGAGCGCGCCGCCGAGGCGCTGGCGCTCGCCGCCGGAGACCGCGAACCACGCGGAGTCCGGGCCGACGAGCAGCGCGGGAGGGCTCGTGACCATCGGCTCCGGTGTGAGGCTCTGCGCTTCTTCCGGCGGCTCGATCACCGAGGCGACGTGGGCGATGAAGAGATCTTGATCTTGCACCACCCCGAGCAGCGCGCGGATGCGATCCGAGACCGCTACGGCCTCCTCGATCGAGGGGCGCAGCGGCGGCGCCTCGCCCAGGATCCGCCGGTCGAACCACTGGAGGAGCTCCAGCAGCTCGCGGTCTTCGGGGCCGACCTCGCCGCGGAGAAACCGGGCGATCGTCCCCGTCGTCTCCACATACGGGAGCAGGCTGCGCATGAACAGGAGCAGCGCCGTGTAGTCGCCGATGGGCGTGGGCGGCGCGCCGGTCACGAGCTCCGGCGCCTGGAAGAACGTGGCCCACCCGTCGATCGCTCCGCTCTCTTTTTCGATGGGGAAATTGCGCCCGAAGCCCACGAGATAAAAGCGGCCCGTCGGAGAGAACAGGAGGTTGGCGAGCGAGAGGCGGCCCAGGCAAATCGGCCCGCCCGTCGTGGGATCGATCACCGCGTGCGCCGACTGGAGCGCGGTGCGCAGGCCGGCGATGAATCCATCGGACGCGGCGTAGGGGATCCGCCGATCGGAGTCGGCGAGGAAGCGCACACACTCGATGCCATCCAGCACAGCGTCGCAGGCGATCTCGAGGAACGGTGTCCCCGCGAACTCTCCGCGCGCGGCGACGCGGGGGATCAGGGGGTGATCGAGGAGCGCATGGACGCGCTCCACCTCGGCGAGGGCCACCGCGACCCGCGCCCGATCGGCGCTGGGGCCGGGCACCACGACGACGCACGGCGCCCCATCCGCCGTCCGCCGGGCAGAGACGAGGTGGAAGGCGCCGCGCGATCGGATCGGCAGCGGGTCCACATAGCGATCGAGCCAGGGGTCCGGCGAAGGCTTCGGGAGCATGAGCGCGCGCGTTATAACGCAGAGAGAGAGCAGAGCGGCGCCCGCGTTGAAAGAATTTGTAAGACCCCCGCCCTCGATCTGCGATCGCGCTCCGTGGTTGGCTGCTGGGCCATGAAGACCATCGAAATTGGCACTGGCCTCCTCCTCGCCCTCTCCCTGACGGCGTGCGCCTCCAGCGCCAACCTGGCTCGCCCCGCCGAGGACTCGGTGGCCAGCGCGATCGGGGAGCGCAAGTGCGATCCGAAGCGGGTGAGCGGGGAGTCGACGCCTTACGCCGTCGACTGGTCGGACGACAACCGGGCTGCCCTCGAGTCGGTGATGGCGCGGGGCGTCGCCGTGGTGAAATCCTCCTGCGATGGAGTCGAGGTGCTCAAGGCCTGCAGCGTGACCGGCGAGTACGCCTACCGCGGCATTTCTCGCAAGACCAAGGTCATCAAGATGAAGGATGACAGCAGCATCTCGGCCAACCTCGGCCCGGCGACGTTGCCTGTCGCCGTGTCGGCGGAGCTCAAGCAGGGCAAATCGCTCGATCTGGCCTATGTGTTCGTCGGGAGCGACGCGACCACGGTGGCGAGCGTGTCGCGCGATATGCTCCAGGGTCGCTGCGAGGGCGCCACGCACTTCGTCTATCAGGCCTCGGTCGGCGCGTTCGCGCTCGGCACCAGCGCCTCCGGCGAGGCCCGCGCGGCCGCCGAGGTCTTCGGGTATGGCAAGGCCGGCGGCTCGGGGGCGAGCGACAAATCGACGGCGACGACGGACGGCGATCTCAAGGCCTGTGAGGCCGCGAACGACGGCGCCAAGAGCAAGACCGACGGCTGCAGGGCGCTCTTTCAGGTGCAGCTCTACCCGATTGACGACAAGCCCCAGGCCATCCACCTCGTCGCGCGCGACGTCCGCTCGTGCCCTGCGGGCTTCACCTTCTCCGACAGCGCCTGCGTCGCGAGCAGCTCGGTCAAATCCTCGCTCTGCGATCACGGGGACGAGAGCGGCTGCAAGACGCAGTGCCTCGCGGGGAGCAAGGAGAGCTGTGGCCGCTTCTCGGCGGCGGTGCTCGAGCACCACTTCAGCTGGCAGATGAACGTCAAAAATAACAAGCACGACACGGTGATTATGCTGCTCAAAGGCACGATGCAAAAGCCGCTGCGCGAGGCCTGCGACGCGGGCGAAGCACCGGCCTGCACCATCGCCGCGTACGCGCACATCGTCGATCTGGGGAACACCGATTTCGATCCCGAGAAGGGCCAGGTCCCGGGCTTCATGGAGCTCATCACCAAGGGCTGCCGAGCGGCCGAGACCGTGGCCTGCTACTGGGTGATCATGACGTACGGAGATGGCTTGTTTCATGACGAGGGAGCGGCCTCGATCCCGAAGGATTTCGCGAAGCTGGTGGACATCGCCGGCGTCGGCTGCGACCGCGGCAGCGCGATGACGTGCCTGTTGCTCTCGGGCGAATACTGGGTCTTCCTCGACAAGGTCGAGCCGACCGAGCGGGCCAAGCGCACGCTCACCTACGCGCGGCGGGCTTGCACCGGCGGTATCCCGGAGGCCTGCGCCATCGCCGGGACGGTGCTTCAGTCGAAGGAAGCTTGCGTGGCCGGCATCAGGGAGCTGGGGAAGCCCCTCAAGAAGAAGAACCAGCTCGCGCTGTCGGTGTTCGCCGACTCCGATGACGAGTGCGACGTGGCCGCGCCCGTGCGCAGCGAGGCCGGCGCGAAGGAGATGTTCGCGCTCGGCTGCAAGCTCGGCGACGCCTACTCCTGCGGGAAGAAGTAGAGTCGACGCGCCGTGGGGGCCTCGATCGAGCAGACCCCCTCCCCTCCGCGCGGCGACTCCTACGTCGCGACCTTCCCCGCCGCGTACTTGAGCTTCAGCGCCTCGCACACCGGGGCCGGCGCGTAGTGGCTCACGTCCCCGCCGTGACTGGCAATCTCCCGCACCAGCGACGCGGAGACGAAGCCATATTGCGTGCGCGTCGGCAGGAAGATCGTGTCGATCGTGGGCACCATGTCGGCGTTGGCGTGCGCTATCTGCAGCTCGTACTCGAAGTCCGTCACCGCGCGCAGGCCGCGCACGATCAGGCGCGCTCCGATCTTCTCGCAGTAATGGATGAGCAGGCCGTCGAAGGAGTCGACGCGGACGTTGGAGAAGCCCTTCGTCACCTCGGTCAAGAGGTCGAGCCGCTCCTGGAAGGAGAAGAAGGCCTTCTTGGTCGGGTGACGACCGACGGCGATGATCACCTGATCAAACACGTTCCCCGCCCGCTCGATCAGGTCGACGTGACCGAGCGTGACCGGGTCGAAGCTCCCGGCATAGACCGCAAGCAAGTCGCGCATCGCTCGCCTCGTTACTTCTTTTTGGGAGCTGTGGTGGTCGGCGGCGGCGGCGCGGCGAGCGGCAGAGCGCCGGACGGCGGCAGCGCGGGCGGGGACGCGTCGCGCGTGTTCTCCGGGGTCTCACGCGGTCGCGGCTGCGACATCATCCGCATCAGATCGGTGTCGTCTTCGAGCCAGAGCACGCGGCCGTCGTCGCCGAACGTGCAGCGGAACTGGTAGAGCAGGCCGGCGCCCATCACGCCGTCGAGATCCACGCCGACCTGCTTCTCCATCTCGGCCACCGGGATGCCGTGGAGGCCGAGGACGCGGGGCACATCGAAGGCGCCGAGGCGCAGCAGCGGGACGATGCCTTCGCGGAGCTTCTGCTCCGGATCGCCGGCGACGAGCTTGAGCGACTCCACCGTCGTGCCGGCCTTCTTCCAGCCGCCCGCGTCGAGCGCGAGCGGGAACGGGCGCGACGTATCGACGAGGAGCGCGGCGCTCGGGCCCTTCTCGCTCCCCATCGCGCCGCGCACGATCATCCCGCCTCCGCGCACGTAATGGAGGTTGAGCCGCGTCGCGCTCGGCGGCGGTGGCGGCGCGTAGGTGCGGGCCACGAACTGCCGCCCTTCGTAGTCGATGGTGCTGTTGAGGTGGCGGAGCAGGTTGACGCCGAGCAAGGCCTTGATCGGCGCGCCGACCTCCTTGGAGATGCCCGAGAGATCCTGCGCCAGCGCGGGCACGTCGTGGACCTCGAGGCGCTGGCCGAGGCGGAGCGAGACCCAGCTCGGCTCGGGGCGCGTCGCGCTGTCGAGGACGACCTCGGCGCTGCCCGTCGCCAGCATCGCCAGCGCGCTCTCGCCGTCGATCTCGATCGGAATGACGAAGTACGGAGCGACCGGGCTGACGTGAACCATCTCCAGCACGGCGAGCATGCCGCCGGAGAGCACGAACGGCGTGCGCCCCGCGCCGCGCCGCGCGAGCTTGGAGATCGACTTCGCCCACTCGTCCTTGACCTCGGGGTCGTTGAGCATGGCGTCGAGCTCGTCCGCCGCGGCCTCGAGCTCGCCCTTGTACCAGTAGGCGCGCCCGCGCAGGCCGGCGGCCTCCGACGTGCGCACGCCCTTGAGGAGGCGGAGCACCTCGGCGTAATCCAGCGATGAGAGCGCGATCTTGGCCGCGAGGACCTTGACCTCGACGTCCTCCGGGACGAGCTGCGAGGCCTTGGCGATCGAGTCGTGCGCCTCCGCGAAATCGGCCTCGGTGAAGTCCGTCTGGGCACGGCGGTACCACTTTTCGGCGTCCGCCGGGCGGCCGTTGTCGGGCGACGCGGCGCCGGTACCGCAGCCGGCGAGGAGGGCGGCGGCGGCGAGCGCGATCACGGAGGCGCGGGCGCCGCGGGAGAGAAAGGAGCTTTGCACGTCGGGTCTCACGGAGGGTTCACTTGCGGCCGGCGCGCACCGAGGGCCGGTCAGGCGCGGCGGGCGGCGAGGGCTCGATCGCCAGAATGCGATCCGCCCGGAGCTCCCGGCGGCTTCGCGCGGGCAGGAGATAGCCGAGAACCCGCGGTGGGTCGAGATCCGTTCGCACGCCGGTGATCCGCACCGTCAGCTCCTCCGTGCCGCGCTTCGCGGGGCGGTAGCGGATGCGCACGGGCACGTCGCCTTCGAGGGCGCGGATCGCCGCGGCGACGACCTCGGGCCGGGCGTGCCGCTCGCCGATGCGCACGTGCCAGAGATCGCGCGGCGTGCGCGGCGCGAGGACCCCGCAGACCCTTTGAAACACGACCCGCATCGCGTGGACGTCGTCCTCGGCGCGGTGGGCGCGGGCGCGCTCGATCTTGAGCTCTTCGCAGAGCGCGGCGAGCCGGTGGCTCGGCAACGCGAAGGCGCGGCGCGAGAGCGTGAGCGTGTCGAGGTAGTGCTCGATCATCCGCGGGCGCCCCGCCCGAGCGAGCTCGGCCTCGAGGAACGCCACGTCCCACGCGGCCGCGTGGGCGATGACCACCGCCCCGTCGAGGATGTGCTCTACCCGCTCCGCGAGGTCCGCGAACACCGGGGCCGACTCGAGATCCGCGGCCGAGATCCCGTGGACATGGACGTTGCCCGACGCGCCGCAGTCGGGGCGAATCAACGACGTCAACGTCGCCTCGACCACGCCGCCGCGGACGCGCTCGGCGCAGATCTCGATCACCCGATCCGTCGCGGGCTGGAGCCCTGTCATCTCCAGATCGAGGAACACCAGCGGGGCCTCGTCGAGGGGATCGTCCCAGGGCGAGCCCGCAGGCGGCGGTGACGCCCCACGGTTGCTATCGAGGGGCGCGGCCTGCTTCATCCGCTCTTCTTCGGGCCGCGCATCGCGGCGAGGAGCGGCTTCACGGCCGCGGGATCGGCCATCGCGAGCTGGTTGAACTCGCCCGCTCCCGCGAGCCACTCGCCGCCGTCGATGGTCACGATGTCGCCGGTGATGTAGCCGGAGTAATCGCTGACGAGGTACGCGGCGAGGTTGGCGAGCTCCTCGTGCTCACCGAAGCGCTTGAGCGGGACCTTGGCGCGGGCCTGATCTTCCATCTCCGGGGTCGGGAGCAGCGCTTTCCAGGCACCCTCGGTCGGGAACGGGCCCGGGGCGATCCCATTGACGCGGATGCGGTACTTCGCCCACTCGACAGCGAGCGAGCGCGTCATCGCCAGCACGCCGGCCTTGGCCGCGGCGCTCGGGACGACGAGGCCGCTCCCCGTCCACGCGTAGGGCGTGAGGATGTTGAGCATCGTGCCGCCCTTGCCCGAGGCGATCATCTTGCGACCGGCCGCGAGCGTGCAGTGGAACGAGCCGTTCAACACGATGCCAATCACCGCGGCGAAGCCGTTGGGGGTGAGGTCCTCGGTCGGGCAGAGGAAGTTCCCCGCCGCGTTGTTGACGAGGATATCGAGCCCGCCGAGGTCCTTCTCGGCGCGCTCCATCATCGCCTCGACCTCCTCGAATTTGCGGACGTCGCAGGTCACGGCGAGCGCCTTGCGGCCGAGGGCGCGGACGCGCTCGGCCGCTGTCTCGACGTGCTCGAGGTTGCGGCTGGCGATCACGAGGTTGGCGCCGAGCTCGGCGAACTTGAGCGCCATGGAAAGGCCGAGCCCCGTCCCACCGCCGGTCACGACCGCCGTTCGTCCTTCGAGACACCGTTCCTTGAACATCCTCCTTCTCTACCGGAGCTTGGGCCGGGCTCAAAGGACGCCCTCGCGATGGTCGCCCGAGGAGACGTGCGAAGGGGTCCGATCCGTTGCTACACTTCCAGAGTGCCACGGGGTTTCGGAGGAGAGGGGCCGCGCGGTCCGGACGACGAAGGGGAAGCTCTCGGCGGCGGGCCTCGCCTGGTTACGCCGCTTGTTTCCAGGGGAAATGGCGCGTCGCACGCCTCGGGGTCGCCCGCCGAGGCCGCCCCCGCAGCGCCCGAGAACGGCGAAGCGCACGAGCCCGCCCCGTTCGCCCGACGCAAGCTCGATCCGCTCGAGCTCCCGGTCCTCGTCGTCAATCGCTTCTTCCAGCCCGTTCAGATCACCTCGGCGCGCCGGGCTTTCCTGCTCCTCTTCGGCGGCTCGGCCCAGGCGATCGACGAGGCGGGCGATCTCCACGATTTTCCGGCGTGGCGCAAGCTCCCGGTCCGCGATCAGGATGACGGCCTGCCCATCCTCTCGGGCTCGCTCCGCGTGCCCCGCGTCCTCCACCTCCGCCGCTACGAGCGCGTGCGCCGCCAGCCGGTGCGCCTCACGCGCAAGAACCTGATGCTCCGCGACGCGCACCAGTGTCAGTACTGCGCGCGACGCCCCCCGGTGCGCGACCTCAACATCGACCATGTGCTCCCGCGCTCCCGCGGCGGCCAGGCCACGTGGGAGAACCTCGTGACCGCCTGCCGCGTCTGCAACCTGCGCAAAGGCCGGCACACCCCGGACGAGGCGGCGATGCGCCTGCTCCGTACCCCGGGGCCGCCGCGCTGGACGATGGCGATGGAGATCTTGCTCGGCGCGCCCGATCCCTTCGAGGAGTGGGGGCCGTTCTTGAAGACGGGTTGAGCGCCCGGCGCGCTCAGGGCGCCGGCTGAAGCTTCACCGTCACGGGGATATCAAAGCGACTCAAGTGATCCACCTGGACGCTGATGGTCGTCGTCCCCGGCCCGACCCCGTAGAGCACGAACGATCGGTCATCGATCGAGGGATCCACCCCGATCACCGACGCGTTCCCCGAGATCAACGAGAGCACGACATCCGAGTCCATCTCTTCTCCGACGGTGTCGAACGGGGTCGCCGTGATGCCCACCGCGACGCCGACGGGCAAGGCGACGTTGGTCGCGCCTACGGAGACCGGGAGAGGCGGTGAAGTATCCACGCTGATCTCCAGATGATCGAAGTCGGGTACACACCCCACGAGCGCGCTCCCGGCGATCCCCATCACCGCGAGCGCGACAGCCGAGCTGATTCGTAGCGTCTTCACTTGCCACCTCCGGCGCCGCCGGCGCCGCCTGTGCTGCCCGTGCTCCCGGCGCCGCCCGCTCCGGTCCCCGTGCTCGTGCTCGGGTTCGTCCCCAGCTTCACGGTCACCACGACCTGCGTCTTCGGCCCGCCCGCCAAGGCGACCTCCACTGTCGCCGTCCCCGCCTTGTGACTCGTGTTTCGCCATTTTTGATGGCAGTTAACTCGCCTCCTCCGACTGCGGGTCCCTGATCCCAGCCCTTTCAAGGTCACCGAAGGTCAGGCGGTGGCCCTTGTTTCCTGCGGGA